>Ga0247837_1003200_pt1 | contig 29176 bp, 10 predicted proteins | sample LaCtaG_2_FD_187115 | JGI IMG/M metagenome (GOLD analysis project Ga0247837, IMG submission 187115) | Freshwater microbial communities from meromictic Lake La Cruz, Castile-La Mancha, Spain - LaCruzMarch2015_14.5m | ecosystem: Environmental > Aquatic > Freshwater > Lake | place: Spain: Castile-La...
TATCCCTAGTTCAAATGCGATGTCCTCTTTCTGCTAACACTCAAGTACTATATACGCAGCAGACATTGATTGTTGCTGAATTTCACCTATTAGTTCCACCGCATTGTGGACAGATTATAGCTGGGCATTCTGTCCTAAGGAAGTGTACTTCTTCATCTAGAACCTACTTAGAATCTTGATGTCGTGTGCTGGAGTACTTCAACACATGTCAAGTGCGTTTCTGCAGTAGATATGTGCAAGCCCAAATAGGCAAGCAGCTGGGTCAATAGGTTATGTCAAGGCAAATACTCTCCTGGCAGTCACACTTGTACCGTTGTTTGAATGAGTGCAAGACAGGACCAGCAACGAGTCCCCTTCCACACAACAACTTAGACTACTGGCAGTCGTCGAAAATTTCCACTGTTGGAATCCCACCGAGAAATAAACTGCCTCTTGCCACAGTGAGGAAGTACTTGGCTTTGGCTGTGTGCATGCGTGGGCTCTCTGAGACCTAATGTCTGTTCTTGATATGAGCCAAACACTGTACAGGGAATTTCCATCACTCCACGAAACTCCATCCCTCCAGCATATCCAGCAACTGCTGCACTCTGCCACTATGCACCTCATACGCCGTCTTTCAAGGAAGCTACACATCACTGCCTTCGCAGAGACTAGTCTCTCTGCATCAACCACTGTCCATCGACTATTTCAACTCACTTGGATGGCTGTTTGCAGTATAACAGCTGGGCAAATCGTACTTGGTGATAATTGACTCAGGCTTGGTAACTTTTGTTCTATTCTTCTTCAATAAATGAAAATGTCATAAATGGTAATTTAGAGTTTCGTAATAAAAATGTAAATTCCAATTATAAACCTTTGTGTATACAGTAATACTTTGTTGTACAAATGCTCTACGACTTTTCTTTCATATTCTGCAGTCTATATTAATCTTTGCTTGCATGATACCCATTCCCGATTTCCAGTCTCCTTTCTCTAATTCCTCCACTTCTTCCATTAAGAGCTTATGAGCTAAAAGAGCTGCAGGAAAGACTCGACAAAGGATCGAGTTTTCCCGCTGCGCTCAGGAAGCTGTGCGTTGCTATGGATGTAGTCCTGCACGACTGAGCGCACATCTGAGCTCTTGGCAAACTTAGGCAGCCACCGCAGTAGAGTGAGCAGCTCCGTGTCGCCAGGGTCACTGTACCATGAGACCACTTCCACCCAGTTCTCCAGTTGGTAAGCTGCGCTGAACACGGAGTTGTCCACCAGCACGATGTCCCGCAGCTTGCGTCCACACAGCACTCGCAAGTCCTTTACATAGTAGCCTTCTGTCATAAGGCAGTTTTCTCGGTAGAGCCGATGCTGGATGAGTTCTCCAGAGGGATCGAGCAAATCGAGCACGCGGTCAGCGTAACTGCTCAGGGAAGCTGTGAAAATTACCACTTCGAAGAGCTGGCTAGCGACTTGCAGACAAGCTTGGGCGAAAGGACGAACCCGCACCGCAGCCTCCACTGACCGCCCCTGCACAGAGAAAACCACTTTGGCGTCCCCTCCTTCTTCACACGTCACACAGTGCACCAGCGTTTCATCAAGATCCAGAACCAGAGTCTTCCTGCCAGGGAACCTGACCGGCAAGCTCACCATCTTCTCCAGCATCTGTCCGGTATTGGCTGGCGGAAAGTGCCTGAGCTTGGGTAGCAGCTGCGCAGTGACTTTGCTCTGTTGCAGTTTGAGTTCCTTGCTCCGCTTGGCTGTCTGCAGACTGGGAAAGCGAGGGGTGAAGCGGCAGCGCGGCTGAATGGAAGTGATAGATGTGAATGCGAGCGAACTGGATAGAACCGGCTCTTCTCCAGTTGGTTGGAACAGACTTTCGTGCGTGTTGGCAGTAAGTTGGTACTCATCCACGGGCTTGTCAGGTCCGGCGGGCAGTTCCTCCATGGAGTCGCTCAAGTCTGCCAAGTCCCTGTAGACAGGAGACTGCCAGCTCTCCAGTCCGCTGTCACTTTCCTGAGTCGCTGTGGTTTCATCCACTGTAGTTCCCTGCCCCGGCTTGATCATCCAATATGAGACCGGAGGCGCTGGACAATAGTACTCGTCTCCGAGATATCATCAAAGCCATCAGAGCCTGTAAAACCGCAGGGGAAGAGCACTCCGTGGTTTCTGAGGAAAGCGCACGCATCCGGTCTTCCTTCCGTTTGGTGCAAAGCGACAATCGCCACCGAAACGTGGCCAAGCTGATTTTCTTTCACATGCTCGGCTACCCGACAGCCTTCGGACACATCGAATGCCTCAAACTCATCGTTTCCAAGCGCATGAGTGAGAAGAAAGTCGGGTACTTGGCACTCTGCCAGCTGATGGGAGAAGAGGACGAGCTCACACTCATGGCAGTGAGTTCGATTAAGGCTGACTTGGCGTCTGAACGGCCCGCCATTGTGCAGACTGCGCTGGCAGCTGTAGCAAACACTGCCAATGCAGATATGTGTCGAGAACTGGCCACAGATGTGCTGAATCTGCTGAGCAAAAGCAAGTCCTCCGTGATGCCGCGGGCGGCCCTAGCAGCCTGCAGAGTGGTGGTGAAGTGTCCTGAGCTGCTGGACGACTACTTGCCTATCGCCACTACCTTTGTGGACGAGAGGAACACGCCGCTCCTCGGCACAGGCCTGTCTCTCATCATCACAATCCTCAAACTCGACCCCAGCAAGGCTGACCACTTTGCTACTTTCTCCGCTGCTCTGCAGTCTGCTCTCCGCGAGTTGGTCATGCGTGATTCCAGTGAAGAACTGGACATCAATAATATCACCGACCCGTTCACGCAGTGCCGACTCCTGGAAGTTCTCCGACTCACAGGAAGAGCTGTGAAACAGGATCGGTCGGATTTGGAGGAAACGCTGGCATACGTGTTGACTTCGACTGAGTATGCTAAGCAGACAGGGAGATGTGTCATCTACGAGTGCTGTCGCACCATCCTGGACATCAACTCCTCCCTGCCCCTGCGTGACCAGGCGCTCAGTATGTTGGGCAAGTTGCTGCTCAGTCGGGAAAACAACACCCGCTTCATTGCGCTCAAAGGCATGGCTAAGGAAGCAGGCAGACCCGGAGCACTGCACAGCTATTTGAGAAGTGTGATGGAGTGCGTGCAGGACCCAGACTGGGCCGTCGCAAAGAGAGCGCTGGATTTGATGGCGGAAATGACCAACCATGAGAATGTTCGCCAAGTGACGAGTGACCTGCTCAACCTCCTGATCACAGCCGACCCCGAACTGAAAGACCCCATAGCTCTCAAGATTTCCATGCTGGCTGAGCTGCACTCCTTAGACCAGCGCGGCTACATCGACACTATTGTGCGAGTCCTCAGTCTTTCTGCTCTGGACGAAGACACGGTTTGCCGCACTGCAAACATCATCCTGAATTCTCCTCAACTGCACGAGTACGCAGTGAAGATGCTGTTTCTGGCAGCCAGGGAGAACATAGGTCAAGAGGGACTGGTGAGCCTGGCTCTGTGGTGTGTGGGGGAGTATGCAGACTTGCTGGTGAGTGAAAACAGGGAAATTGAGGTGGATACGCCGAGCTCGAGAGAAGTGTTGGAGTTCTTCAGGAAAGTGATGGAGAAGGACTCACTGTCTGTGAGGCTGTATGCGATCACTGCCATTGCCAAGACTGCTGCTCGGATCCCAGCAGAAGAGGCAGGCTGGCGGTTTCTGTTGGAGGAACAGAAGACCAGTGCCTGGCTAGAGGTGCAGCAGCGAGCGTGTGAGTATCTAGTTTGTTTGGACATAGGAGAGTTGACGGAAGCTGTGTTCAGGCCTCAGCCTTCCTTTCAAACTGAGAAGAAAGCTGCAGTGCTGGAAACACCAGTGGAAGGCTTGGAGACTGGCGGTCCAAAGGCCTGGGAATTCAATGTGCAGCCCCTGTCTGTCCCAGTCTGGACTGCCGACCTCCTCGACTCTCAGCCTGCCCAGTCCCTGAACCTGCTGGAAGTTATGCCAGCTCCTCTGCCTTCCAACTCTGGCTTGCTGGACTGGGACCCGGCCAGCAATGGAAAGGCAAGTGTGGACTTGGGAGGCTTGATGTTCGGTGAGGTCGTTTCTCCTCCTGACGATTTCTCCGAATTGCCTTCTCTCGAGATCTACAACGACCTCCATCTCTCTCTCGGCCTGATCAGTTCTGCGAGTCCAGCAGGTACGCTTCTCGACATCACTGCCACAGCTAGAGAGGGGCCTCTGCAGGAGCTAAGTCTTGCTCCTGCGACAGAGGGACTGGAGGAACTTAGGGCTCTGGGAGGAGAGATTCAGAAGTCTGGGGAAGAGTTGCAAGGGAGCTGGAGGGTGAGCAACTGGGAAGGAAGTAAGCACCTGAGTCTCCGCTTCTCCCTTCGCTACCTCTACCAAGGTCAACTCGTTTGCACGGAAGTGTCCATTCCCAGCTTCTAGGCCTTATTACAGTTAGGACTGATCTCACTAAAGCGCCTTCAGACCTACATCGGGACTTAACTTGTGCAAAATGGAATGCCCAGTGTGTCTGGGCAGCTACAACTCCCAAACCGCTCGTCCGCTCTTCTTGCCCTGTGGCCACACGCTCTGCTCGAGCTGCGTTTCAGATCTTGTTCAGGGCCGCGATGCTCTGGTGTGTCCTACCTGCCGGCAAAATGTCCCGGCTTCAGAAGCTGCTGCGCTGCCTACTAATTTCTCACTGCTGGACTCTTGCTGTCGACAGAGCGCTGAGGCAGTTGATATGCCTGAAGTTGCGGGCTGTTCTCTACACCCAGACAAGAAAGTCAAATATCACTGCATCAACTGCTCCCTCGACTTCTGCTCCCGCTGCGTGACTCTCCACTCTGGAGACAAGCACAAGATAGAGGACCTGAGTCTCGCTGTGGATCGAAGACTGGATGCCCTGCTGAGGAAGGCAGGCGACCTGGAAAGCAGATTGGAAGAGGGCAAGACTGTGCTCGAGCAGTTGAGATGGAGGAGTGAGGAGTTGGAGGCAGCGCGAAGTAGTGTGGAGGGAGCGTACGAAGAGGCTCTAGCCGCGCTTCAAACTGAGCGCACTTCCAACCTCACTCTGCTCTCGCAAGCCTCCGAGTCCAACGCATCCGCCCTCAGTGCTGCCCAGCTCAGTCTCTCTCAGTTCAGCAGTCAGCTGTCCCAGGCTCAGGAGTTGCTCCGTCCAGCCCGGCACTCCGCTAGTAGTCCTTCACTCAAGCGCGCCTCTCTTGTTCAGGCAGATGCTCTTCTGCAAGGTCTGGAAGCAGAGCAGTGCAGGCCTGACTGCAGAATTGTGGTGGGCAGACTGGACATCACTCCGGTTGTGACTGGGATTCAGATAAAGATCGAGCCCGTGGAGGCGGAGGTCACTAAGGAGGAGAAGAAAGTGGAAAAGTCAGCAGAAGTGAAGGTCCTGGCCAAAGCTAAAGGGAAGAAGTACGAGCCAGTGTGGTGGTACATGACTGACTCCAACGCCTGGGCGCCCTTCACTCCAGTCCTCAGCAGGCAAATCGAGCATGCCTATCAAGCCCAAGACACCTCAGTGGGCCTGGGTCGCCACACTGTGGACTTCACCCGCCTTGTCGAAGTCAATCAAAAGACGGGGAAGCAGCGCAAGGTAGGGCGTGAGATCTCCTAGTCTCCTTCATTCCCTTACTTCTTGCAGTAGCTGGTAATAGAATGGCGAGGGACTACTACAAGCTGCTGGAGATCCCGAGAGAGGCAGACTACAGCACAATCTGCGAGGCCTTCAGGACCTTGGCCCTGCGCTGGCACCCGCAGCGACATCAAGGCGACCAGTTTACCGCCTTCAAGAAGTTCAATGACGTCTGCGAAGCTTTCGAAGTCCTGAGCAACAGTAACTCACACCCAGCCAACCGCAAAACAGCCTACGACCAGCTGGGTGAGTACGGGCTAAAGAACGGCGTCCCGGATGGACATGGTGGACACACTGGCGGTTACAGCTACAGCGGCAGCGCCTTTCAGATCTTCACTGACTTCTTCGGCAATGCTAGTCCCTTCGCCAACTCGCTCGAACGTATGGTCTATGCAGATGTGATGGATGGGTACGTGCAGGCGATATATGGAGAGGAGCTGGGCCACAACCCGCCTCCTATGGAGAAGGAGCCTGAAGCACTGGTAGTGCTGGTGCCTTGCACTCTGGAGGAGCTGTACAACGGCTGCAAGAAAGTCGTCTCCTTCACTAGAAGAGTGTTGAACAGACTCACTCACCAGCTGGAAGAGCAGACGAAGACGATGGAAGTGGAAGTGCGCAAGGGCCACTATGAGGACGAAGTGCGGACAGGACAGGGCCATGAAGCGCTGCAGCACCACTCCGGAGACCTGGTCCTGAGGATACAGGAACTGCCGCATGACCGGTTCTTGAGGAAGGGCCAGGACCTAGTGCTCACAGTGTCTGTGAGTCTACTGGCTGCACTGCTAGCTGCCCCTCTCGAGTTCGTACCCTTCACACAGGCTACTCTGGACAACCGCATCCTCACCTTGTCTTTCGACCAAGTCATCAGTCCCAAGACTCGCAAGATCCTCCCCAACGAAGGCATGCCGCTTCCTCTCGAGTTCGACTTTTCAGACCGCATTTCCAAGGTTTATGGCATAGACAAGCAGTCGCCTGCCCGCGGCCAGCTGATCGTCAAGTTCGACATCCAGTTTCCGAAGTACATCCCCGAGGAAGACAAGGCCGAGCTCCGTCTTGCCCTTCAGTCTAACTAGGCTCTGCCGAAACTGCTGCTTTGTCCCGAACATGCTGAATGCAGCAAGCTTTGGGTTGTATCTGTGACATAGTGTATGACACTACCGAAGTGTAAGTTCGAATGCTGGTATTACAGTTGTCTGGGCCACATCTCCACCCTCATTCGAACTCATTATTAGAGAACTAGACCGCAGACTGGCGTCTCCGTTGGTTTTCTGACAGCAGGCTGGTGACATCAAACGCTGCCACTATCCGTGGCGTATAGCGAGGAGATGTGATGAGAGACAAGAGAGGGAGTTGCTGCCTCAGCATTTGGCGCATGCTGAGTACCAAGTTCATATGGAAAGCTGCCACTTCAGGAGTGTTTCCCTTGCGATTCTGCTTAATGCACCGTTCGATGTCTTCGTCGTAGCAATAGTCCGGCCGAAGCAGGAAGCCGAGAGCAGGGAGCGAGCGAGAAACAGTACTCCAAGTGGAACGCACAAGCGCCCGCAGCCAAGCGAGTAAAAAAGCTACATTGGCAGTCACAATGAGGATGAAAAGCAGCCAGGCTGCAGTCAACGACAGCTGCAGAGTCAGGTAGTACAGTCCACAGTAAATTGTCACGTCTGCCACAAGGATGGCCAAGGTTTCGATTTGGTTGAGCTGCGAAGTGGTGTAGGGCTCTACGTGCAACTGCAGGAAAAAGGCAATCAGCAGAATCACCTGGATCGTGAGTGCTTGCTGAGGAATGGAGTTCGTCATGAACACAGCACAAATAATGATCAGCACTTTGCGGTAGAGAATCACAAACTCCCAGTAGAAACAATGGCGCCGGTACTTGCACATGAGGAAGCCGTACTGCATCTTCATCCACACTTCATCCTGCCGTCTGCGGTACCGAGTCAACACACAGAGACAGCCCAAAGGCACCCCAAACACCCACACTACTATGCCTGGCAGCCCCAAGGCTAGCATGTACAGTGTGTGAGTGTGGTCCCAGCACTTGATGCTCAGGTCGACTGTGAGCCAGTACTCGCCTGCTTCGATTTCCTGGCAACTGAACAGGGAAAACAGCGAGTCCACTAGGTTGGGCTCGATTAGGAAGAAGATTATCACAATGGTGGCCACACATTCTTGGCGCATCAGTCTCCAATTCCGCTTTTTCCAGGCCACTGCTGCCCAGAATAGCACGGAAGCCGCTATCAGTAGTAGCGGCATCAGAGCCATTATCACAATTTTCCAGTAATACACATCCGCCTGCGAACCGTTGGCTCCAATCAGACAATCAAATGAGAATAACTGCTCTGAAGCCTCGCCCACCGCGTTCTGAGCAAAAAAGGTGCTCTCTACTGCCTTCGGCCACTTGAGTTTGAACCCCACCACCAGTGTGACGAGTTGCAGGTAGTTCGTCATTATCTTTATCAGAATCGAATGCTCAGCTTTGGGCCGAACGCTGGCTCTGAGAGTCAGCCACACCATTAACGCTTGGACCAGCACGAGAGCCAAGGCCAGAAAGGCCAACCGCACTGCGTTGGTGCTGGGCTCTGGACACTTGCCGCATACGTTCTTGTCAGTGTGAGAGTAGCTGGACTGGCAGGGCTGACACAAGTTGCCCTGATACCCAACTTCGCAGAGTCCTGTCAAGTTCAAAGGCTGTCCATCTACTACTCCGCCGAGACATGCTTTGGGGTTGAGGCAAGCACGAATTACAGGAGAGAGCACACTGGATCGCCAGTACCCTGCATCCGGAGTGACAGTGAAGTTGCCCCAGCACTGTGCATTGGCCAGACAGGTCAGACACGGAGTAGAGGGCTCGAAGCTGTAAGTGCCTGCTACGCACTTTTCGCAACTGTAGAGAGTTCTGGCTTCCCCAGGGATACACTCACGGAGTTCGAAGGGCAGTACTATTGAGGAAATGTGTTCGTATGGGTTTCCTGCCTGTTGTGCCCCAACCTCAGAGCTTGCCATTACATTCACAAGACTTCCAGGCTGTCCATAGACAACAAAAGCATCAAATACAAAATAGCCTTGCACTGCTGTGACCTTGAAGGTACCTAGGATGGTAGAATTGACATTGACGGCACTGAGTACCACCACACTGGTGTTGTCAATTCTGTACACTTGGCCATAGTGGTCCTGCACAGAGAATCGGATGGCAGTGTTAGTCAGTTGGCCTGGCGGGTAGTTAGAGATTAGCGGAAGCAGTCGTCTGGGAGTTGAATCCAGCACTAGGCGAATAGGGTAAGAAGCAACGTCTGGTCCATAGGGAGCGGCATTATCTGCGAAGGTGAGATTGATGAGGTGGGGCTTGACAGCACTCCACACTATGCCTCCTCCCTGCACCTCTGCAGAGTTTTTCCGGAAGTTCGAGAAGGAAAGGGAAAAGTTGCACATCGTTGCAGCAACACAGTCCAGCTTCACAGCTCCGCCTTGGGAGGCCCGATTCTCCTCGAAGACACTGTCGGTAATGTGCACCTGGTAGTTAGAGGCCCACAAGGCTCCTCCCATTTCCGCAGAGTTCCGCATAAAGCCGGAGTCCGTGACTGTCATTAGTCCCTGGAAGGAGCTGTCCTGTGCCCATAGAGACACGGCTCCTCCCACTTCCGCCTTCAAGTCTGCGAATACTGTCTGCTCTATGCGTACTTTCAAGCATTGGTAGCATAAGAAAGCCCCTCCCAACTTCCCCTCGCCCCAAGCAAAGCTGGAGTCCTCGATGACCACCTCAAACATCTCAAAGCCGTAAATTCCGACCAATCGAAAGTGTGAGAAATCGCAGTTAGACACAAGTAAAGTGGAATAAAGAGCATTCACTAGGCTGCCTGCCAAGGTCAGAGTCACGTCAGTCGCCTGGACCCGAGACAATATGACATAGCAGTAGTCGTTAGCAAAAATAGCTCCACCGTGCAGTGCTTTCAGAGAGGTGTCTGTCATCGTCAAGACTGAACTGACTAGTGAAACACTGCCTCCGTCCTTCGTCACTCCCTCCCAAAAGTGACTCATCGCAATCGACACATTGGAAGAGGTGAGAGCCAGGAGGAAAGCGGCTTGGCCACCACTTTGGGCGGAGAATCTGGAGTTGTATATTTGCAGTGCAGATATCATCAGCACTACGCCAGGACATTCAGGGCCTTCATTGCTGCGCAAGGTCACGTTGGATAGGGTGAGAGAGGAGGACTGGGTGAAGATAGTGCCCAGCTTGCCCACGGAGTTCAGTTCGATGAGACTGGACTCGATGAGGGAAGTGGCTTCCAGTGAGGAAATGAGTTGCAGCACTGCTCCGTTCTGAATTGCTCGATTGAAGCGAAACACAGAGTTCCGCAGCACCACAGTGGAGTCCTGCTCCGCAAAGATGGCTCCACCGGAGTGGCCAGCGGAGTTATTGAGGAACAGACAGCCCTCACAGTGCAGAACAGCTCCAGTCAGCAAGTGTACTGCCCCACCCTGGTACCTGTCGTAGTTGTCCCTGACAGTGGTGCTAGTGAGTACTGCCACCGCCCCAGCTGACAATAGGAACTCGGTTTCACGTGAAACTGAGAAGGTGGTGTTCCAGTCCTGCCAACACCCGCCTTCCATCACTATGTCGGCTTTTTCATTTCCTCGAAACACACAATTGCGAGTGGATATGGAGGAGTTGAAGCGACTGCTTGCCTTCAGAAGGGTCGTGGCTCCGTAGTTATCTGTAAACTGCACTTCAGTGAATGTTGTCTGCGTCGGACTTTCGGTTTGAAGGAAAACTACAGCTGCGTTGCGTCCTGAGTTACTGTGAAATGAACTCTTCGATATAGCCAAAGCGCCTTTCTTGTAGGACAACGACAACACTCCATAGTCGCTCGTATGCTGGGCGAAGTGACAGTCCTCAATACTGGACCCAGCTTGCAGGGTGAGACCAACGTCTAGGAGGAGGGCTGCTCCGTAAGCAGTGGCGGAGTTGTGGCGGAAGTTGCAGGAGGAGAGGTGCAGAACCACAGGGACGTCGTTGGAGGGCTGGAAGGCCAGTGCTCCGCCTTTCTCCGCTGTGTTCCCTTCGAACTCACAAGCCGAGAGCAGGAAGTGAGAAGCGTCACTGCTGCCTGTTCGAATGTAAAGGCCTCCGCCTGCACTTCCCTTGGCTGAGTTGTTTCTGAAGGAGAGCCTCGCAGCCGCAAGAGATCTGACAGCCTGACAGGCCACAGCCGCTCCATTCACCCCTACATTGTCTTGGAAGAGCGAGTCTTGCAACACAATTTCAGCCTCCGCACCGAAGCTGAACACTCCTCCGCCCCAATTCGTATTGTTCACTGCAGTCACTCTCAGTACTTGCACACTCATACCTTCGAGGGTAGTGAGAGCGCTTCCACTGGAACTGGTGCAGAAGTTGTCTCGCGCTGTGAAATCAGAGACTGACACATTGTCGGATGCATTGGTGATGAATACTCCGCATATACCTTGATTGCAGTGATTGGCGGTGAGATTGATATGCTGCAGAGAGAGTTGGATATTCCCGTGCAGATAAATGAAATGAGCGCAGGCCGAAGGAGCTGGGAACTGAGGTGGAAATGCACCAGGGTCAGACATATAGGCCTGGAAAGTCTTATTCAGCACATCAGCATCGAAATCTCCGTTTTCTGCTAAACTCAGACTGGTCAGGTTGATATTTGCGCAGTTTTCTATTATCAGATGTGAAGTCGCAGACATGGTCTTGGTAATAGTTACATTTGCGATAGATACATATCTCGGTGCAATCCACAGTTTTTCCTTCGTTCCGTCTGTGGGACTTATCACAGTCCTCACTTCTCCCCAGACTAAAGCGCTGCTTGCAGCTCTATCACTTTGAATGGCCAGCAAAGCGTACCCCTCCACTGCATTATCAGCAAGCCACATTTGAGATATATTTACATTCAGAACATCTCTTTGGAAGTAAATGGTAATTAATGAGCATTCGCCCAAGTTAGAGTCGAGTAGGAGATGTGTTAAAGTGATATGGGTGTAAGTGTACATATACGCTACATTGTGAGCATCAAATAGCTTCGGAAGTACCACAGTGGAACTCACCACGAGCAGTCCCCCTGTCACGAAATTGGCATGGAAGGTGCAGTTCGTGAGGGTGAGGTTGTAGAACGTGTCCAAGTAGAGTAGAGCTGTCCGCGACAACTTCTCTGAGCTGGCTAGAGTGTCCACTACCAGATTATGCTCAAACATCACATTCGATATGAGCACACGACTCATATAAACACCATACAGAAAGGGCGTGAGCAGCAGTCCCTCCACGTACTTCAAGCCGTTGTTCATACGGCGCACACTGCCGTTTGTAAAGGTAAATGACCCGCAAACCAGCCCAGGGCAGTTTCTGTTTTGCAGAACTACGCCTCCTTCATATTGACTTCTGAGGGTGTGCACATCCGCAATATGCACACTCTCGAAAACCAGGTCTCCTTCTAGAATTTTCACCACTGCACGTGCTTGTATTGCTAAGGCTGATATCTCTACTTCTCGGAAAGTCACTACTCCGCCCTTCTCTATGATGATCACAGAGTAGTCGTGGAAGGCAGTGCATAGCCCTGCAGCTGTGATGTGGTCACTGGAGGCTTGCTGTCCATTATCCAGCCGCCAGACTCCGTCTACCAGCAGCAGATTTGGACAAAACTCCACCGACAGACCTTCAAACAGCGCTTCACTAGTGAGAATGACTCTCTCGAAAAGAAGAGTGTAGTTGACAGTGAGAGACAAGGGGTGTATGATGTTGAGTTCTGTGTAGCTAGGGGAGCAGCGTTCAGTTAGCAGCATTGCGCAGGTCAGGGAAGTGATGCGGACAAAACTGAAGCCAGTAGGAGGACTGTGTTTGCCGGCCAATACTTCTGGATTGACACTGGAGCTGTTTAGTGCTAGCATCACTTGATGTCCGAGTAAGTACACAGTGGTGTATTTCTCCCAGAAGGCCATCATCGCGAGACCCATAGTGCCGTAAGGCTGGTCCAGGGAGCCCTGACCTTCCGCCTTCGAGTGAGCGGCATAGATCAAGCCAGGAGCGTCCATTGTGCTCGTGTCCTTCCTGGGCACACACACGCCATCTCTGCTTGCTTCGTATTTCCGGGGACAGTGCACCAGACACATGGAGAAGAGGCGCACATAGCCTGCCTTGCACTGAAAACACTCCAAAGCTGATTTCCCGAAGCCGCGGACGCAGGAAAGGTCCAAGGAATGCATACAGAAGCCTAGGCCGAAAGCGCACTCTTTCGTCTGGCAGACACCATCATCGTCATCCAGAGGGCCATGGCAAGCCTGCAGATCCCAGGAGGTTTGCAACTTTTGGACAGTACATAAGGGGTCGGACAACTGGCACGCCGTCATACTAAATTGAGCCGTAAAGCTGGCGGCTAGGGCCTGAGCTGCCCAGGTCAGCGCTAATAGGAACTCGTCCTCACAGCCGCCCTCAGACCCGTGATTTGCGTAGTTGCAGGCCGGGACGAGACAAGAGACTTTACACGAAGGGAAATCCGCATAGAAACAGTCCGATTTGCATCTGCAATCATCCTTATCAAAAACACACTCCGGGGTATTACAAGCGGAATTGCATACTCCGTTTCCCAGCATGGAGGCCCAACACCCCACAGCACAAACACCCTATGTGGAACTTACGCAGCGACCCTGGTCCCAGGCACAGGCCGAAGTAGCGCAGGGCGGGTCACATTGACTGTTTGTGTGCAGGTCGTGAGAGCATCCAGGAGCGCAGTCGCAGTCTCCGCCATCCCACAGAGAGGCCAGAGCATAGCAAGTTTCGTCACAATGTCCGTCTCCTACTAGTGAGAGATTGCAGCCGCTCTCACCTTCGACCCCCGCACAATCGCAGTAATCAAATCCGCAGAGTTCCGTCAAGCAGGCAAACTGACACAACCCATCTCCCAACATATCCAGCGAACACCCCTCTGCACACACTCCGCAGTCCCCTGCGTCAAACCCACACTCCGCCACTTCACACTGACTTTCACACACTCCATTGCCCAGCTGCTCTGTCCAGCAGTCCGCCGCACACTCTCCGCACTGTCCACGGTCATAGCCACAGCGCTGTACGTTGCAGGCCTCCTCACACCTGCTGTTCTCCAGCATTTCCTCTGTGCAGTCCTTAGCACAGTACCCGCAGTCCCCTCGGTCGTACCCACAGGCTGAACTCTGGCACTCGGAGTCGCAGACCCCGTTTTCCAGGAGACTGAGGTCACAACCTGCATGTTCGCACTCAGTCATGCAGTCCCACTGTCCATTCGCATCAGTGTCGAAGTCACAGTCACTCACATTGCACTCTGAATCGCACTCCTTATCTCCTATCTGTGTGGAGCGTACCCAATTCTTCCTACAGCTGTTGCTGCAGTCTAGGCCCGCTGTCAGAGGGAGAAGCAGTCCCCATAGCATTGTCTTCATCCTAAATCCGATTAATAAAGGTAGTGTGTGCTATGGAAACAATCGTGCTGGAAAAACCACAGAAGTCAGTCTTTTGCGCTGGTAGCGTCCTGCAATTATCTAGTGGCTTTCTTGATAGTAGTCACTCGTGTGCTGTGCCAGTCCTACGAATTAGCTCTATCTGTGATATTTATGCTCTTAATACGCCAACGCCTACTTTCACCCAATTCGATGGGAAAGAACTGGGCCACACTGCTTTCTTTCAGCTTTCATAGAGAAACTCTTTCTCATAATTACGAAGAATAGACTGAAAGTTTGCTAGAAATTACTCGCTTGTGAGGAAGAACGTGAAATTCCCTCACCCTAACACCCATAATAACTAAGAAGTTGTGCATAGAGCTTAATTTATCACTGAGAGTTGGGGATAATATCTAAAATGCCAATTTATTACTCTAAGGATAATGGCTAGAACTACATCTTTATCCAGAAACAACTCCCTATTATAGTAAGTTATCAAAAAAAGGGTATTTTGTCACATCACAGCCATTCATTGCGGAGGCTTACTAACTGTACGAATTAGGTATCAACTGGTCCTCGTAAGAGACCGAAATAATGCTCAGGTGAAGCGATTGCCGCAGACTTGGCTGGTTTTATAGGCTTAGCGATGTCATTTCTTGCCAATGTATGACGCCAGGACACAAACAGCAAGACTAATAGACATTTCCAACAATGCATATATACTTCGTTTTGCCAGACCATGAGGAAACATCGTTCGTGCCTTCAAATGTTTTGAAAATAAAGCTACAAGAGTAGTTCTTTGCATTAAGGCAGACAAGTAAACTGCATTTTTCCATCTGTGTGACTTTACTCCTAGATAAAAGGACTTTAAGACCGTTCTCAAGGGAAACAGAGTCCGCACAGTACCATTTCGCCAAGGAGACGGGGAACCAATAACATCCTGAGAGGTGATGAAGAAGGCGACTGAGACTTTAAGCAGCCTGTTTAGCGTGACGAATGGTAAATATGCTGCTTTGGTTGCTTCTGCAGAGGACGCTGGGACAGAGCTGTGACGACTATTGCGAGGCTGCGTGGGTACTTTCCACCTAGAAAGGAGACAAAGCGTGTGACTGGGAGTGCAACGTGGCTTTCTGCGACTTCGACATGGGTCTAGAGGGCCTATGGGACTGCGAAGACGAGTGCTTGGAAATGGGGTGCGGGCCTAGTCTATTGGGAAACGGGGTTTGCGACTCTCAGTGCCAGAGTGCGGCTTGCGGGTATGATAAAGGGGACTGTGGGTACTGCGCAGTGGGCTGCTCATTAGACATGCTCGAAAATGCGCGCTGCGATGAGGCTTGCAATGTACAGCGCTGTGCTTATGATAGGGGAAATTGCGGAGAGTGCGCTTTGGGCTGCTGGGCAGTGCAACAACTAGGAAACGGACTATGTGAAAATGAATGCAATGTCGAGGAGTGTTCCTTCGACGCAGGAGACTGTGCCCTATGTGCCCAGGACTGTTCACTAGACATGCTAGGGGACGGAGAGTGCCAGCCTGCCTGTCTGACTGCACTGTGTGGGTTTGATGGATGCGACTGTGAGGGATGGGCCAGCGATGAGTGTTATCTCCCAAATGTTGGAGATGGTGTTTGTGACCTGAACTGCTATACAGCGGGGACGCTCTGGGACGGAGGAGATTGCGACTGCTCTCCTGGCTGCTCTCATGACTTCTACAATAACGAAAACTGTGATCTGTCATGTGCAACTTCAAGCTGCAAGTGGGACCAAGGCCACTGCGTAACTTCCATACAGGGTATTTGCGCACTCGACTGTTTCGAGTCTATGCTAGGGAATAACATCTGCGAAACAGCCTGTAACACTGCAGAGTGTGGCTATGACCATGACGACTGTCTGTGTAATAAAGGCTGCTCGTACTTGACCTTTTCATCATGCAGTGATGCATGTCTCGTATATCAGTGCAACTTCGGAAACTTCGGCGCGGAAGACGGCTGTCAGAACGCATACCTGAGAGATTTGGCTATGGCTACCCAGGCACTGAAGCAAAGGTACTCCGCAGGGTTTCACCTCACTAGTGCCTGTATGCCCTCCGACTCTTATTGCGATGATGAAATGCTGCATAGCATTTGGACAACCCAGAGCTGTTACTATCACATCATTGACGGGGCCCAGTCCTTGATATGTAACACCTGGGACTGCTCCTATGCCCTCGGCCACTGTTACCCTTCTTTGGACATTTCTTGTGTCCGCGGCTTTGGTGACAACCCTACTCAGTGCTTCCAGTGTAAAGCGGTGTATGTGCGTCTGTACTCTACCTGCTTGCAGTACTGTCCTAGAAGGTATTATATAATGAGTGATTTCCCTGGACTATGTGTACCACGAGTGGACACTAGCACTATATCGAACCAGGACATGATCTATGTGGCGGACTCCAAAAAAGAAGGACTTGGGACTTTGGCCTCTCCCTACGGTAACCTAGGCCTGGCTAGTTCAGCCGCCTGGCAGCACTACACCACCATCTACCTACTAGGGCCGAGTATACTAATGGACTTGGACCTCACTAGTGCGAACCCTGAGATCATGACTCGGGAGGTCGTTGACAATAAGGCTGTGGTCCGCATGAAGATCACGTCACTGACGTGTGACCAGTCTCTAACTGAGCGCTGCTCCAACAGAATCACAGAAATCCACATAATCAAGCCAATTGCAGACATCGTCAACTACTATTTAATCCTGGAAAATGTCATCCTCACCAGTGAGCGTCTGTTTGAAGACCTTTCAGTCAAGTTTTGTCCCAACTTGGTGTCTATTGATGGGGAGTGGTTGCTGGATACAGGTCTTCCTGCCTCAGAGGACTACATCATAGCGTCTACAGTGTGTGAGCAGTTTCGACAGCATACAGTTCTCACTGCATCGAGCAGAGGAGTTATTTTACTGAGAAATGTTGAGGTGAAAAATCTAGCGATTCAGCCGCGTGCTCTTATAGAAATACAGGGGGGAGACGTTATTCTCGAAAATGTGAATTTTGTGAATGTGACTACTATTCGTGGACAAATTGGCGGACTTTGCCTGCAAATCGCCCCTTGCTATGACGTTGTTTGCGGCTCCTTTTCCTACACTAACGGTAAAGTCCAATACCTCAATAACGGATACAGATATACAGACGGCCTGCAGCAAACGCCCTTCCTATTCGGCCAGCACTTGAGTAGTGTGGCTTTCACCAATGTCACATTTGAGCATAACTTGGTAGTGGATGTGGAAGCGAGTACCAGTGAGTTGTCCTCCGCAGCCCTCATATACTTAGAGACTTTCTACTACCTCAGCTTCGTGGATTGCCGCTTTGAGGCAAATTTCGTAACAGGAGGACTTGTGGTGGTCAGCTCTAATGTGGTTCTGCCGAAGTTGACGGATAGCAGCAATATTGCATATATGTACGCCGAGGCTTATATCCATTTCCAGAATGTCCAATTCGACTCAAACCTTGGGGAGAACTCCTTAGTGACTCTGGAATTCAGCAGAGACGTGATGAATGTGGACTTCTCTGAAGTGCATTTCACCAACAATGCAGTGGAGGGCTTCGCACTTGTGGCCATTCAAAACGACAGAGAGCCAGCTTTGGGTCTGGCACAGGGGGAATGGAAGCAGTTGATAAGTGCAACTACAGGGAAAGTGGAAACTGTGTGGATTCCTCCGAGATCAGTGCACATCTCCAATGTGCAAATAAGAGACACAGGCTCGGGGTCTATTCTGATTTCGGTGGAGAACTGCGCCAACCTCAACTTCATCCAAGTGGAAATTCACAGTAACGGAGATCACGATGTAAACGCTGTAAATTCTGCCTTTCAAGCCTACATTTCTGACCCCAACATCCTCGCAAAACAACCTCCAGAGCTGCCCAAACCTTCCACTTGCACTCACCTAGTCCATTTGTCTGGAAACATTAACTCTGTTCTCGAGCATATCACTGTTTCTTCTAACCTCTGTGAAAATGGCCAATGCGGCTTTAGCTTTCCCAGTGCTGTTGGGAATATTTCAGTTACAGAGTTCTATATGAGTGGGAACCAGTGCAATGACCAGGACGGAAGCGGCTTAGCTGTTTTCAATGATATCCAATTGGTAGTAAGTCACTTGAACGCCACAAATAATGTGAACAAGCTTGGGGGAGTGCTATACGTTGGAATGCGGTCTAGAGTTACTCTAACAGACTTGTTATTGCAGGGAAATAAGGGCGTAAATGGGGCTGCTATTACCTGTGACAGGGTGCATGCACTGGCATTAACTCGAGTAGTGCTGCGGGGCAATACTGCAGAAGGGGCAGTAGGAGGGGGCATTTATATTATGGCTGGGAACCTCTATTCCCCTGTGTACTCCTTCAGTGACTGTCTATTCGATAGCAATTCCGCTGATCTTGGAGGAGTTCTGGCCATTCAGACCTTCAACATTACCAGCATTTCCCTGCAAATTGTCCACTCGCAATTCCACAGCAACTCCGCGACAGGGTACGGCGCTGCTCTGTATATCGACAGTATGCTGGATTTGGTAAATACACTAGTAAGTGACTGTGTGTTTAGTGGACATAGCACTGTCTCGGGGGTGCTGTCGTTGGGATATAAGAGCGGCTCTATGCGTATTTCGAACTGCAGATTTGAGGGAAATTCGGGGAGAGATGTAGCTGTGATTTTCATTCAAACAGAAAAATCCGCAGTCACTATCTTCGACAATGTTAAATTTGCACGTACAACCAAGGCTCCTACAATCCTAAAGGCAAACAGCAGGTTCAATTCCACCTTCACTACTCTCAACTGTGAGTTTACAGACAACGAGAAGTCAGATGTCATACTAGAAAGTGGGTACTGGCAAGACTTCAACTCTGCCTTCACCTACTCCACTGTGTCTGAATTCTACTTCTCTGCAGGGGCTGTGGCTGCACTCACAGGCACTGTCATAAGGAACAGCTTCACTACTTACCAGGGAGGGGCGATTCACTTGCTAACAGGGGCAGTCCTGCACTGTGAGAACTGTCAATTCCTCAATAACTCCGCAGGCCACTCCGGGGGCGCCATATACGCAGAACAGGACTCAACTGTAATCGTGCGAAACTCTCAATTCCGATCCAATCGAGCAGTTCAGAACGGAGCAGTGCTGCAGCTGATTTCCTCCGTGTCCACTACTTCCCTCATAGAGTCCTGTCTGATCGAGCTGAACTCAGTAGGAGAAACTGGCATCATTTTCGCTCAGTCATCCTTTCTTATCCTCTCAAATGTGACATTTCGGAGTAATGAGGGAAAGAAGTGTCCTGGAGTGGTTTTGATGGTGTCGAAAATAAGGATTGAGGGGTGTAGATTTGCCAATCAAACAGGTCAACAGGCAGCCTTCCTAGTAGCGCTTACATCCTCCACAGTCTCCATCTCAAACAGCAAATTCGAAGATGGGAAAGTGAAAGATGGAGGCTGCTTCGAAATATCCAGCTCAGCTATGACAATTTCCAACTCCAGTCTGACCTCCCTGCAAGGCGGAGCAGTGTTTTTGAACAGTGACTGTATTTTGACTCTCACAAAAGTGACAATGTCTGATATGTCCTCTGACCTGGAAGGCAGTTTGATCAGTAGCCTATACTCCACTCTCATAGTAGTGGACAGTGTTTTTACGGACTTTAGGGATAGTGGCATACATGGCTTTCAGATGGATAATGTGACTATCTCAGGCTGCAGATTTGCCTTTGGAAGAGGGAAGTTGGGCGGAGCCTTCCAGTGCTACCAGTGTGCTGAAGTGCGCTTAGAGTGGTCAGAGTTTACGGACCTAAGGGGGGATGTAGCGGGAGCAGTGTCTCTTTGGGCTCAAAGTTCCTCTTTCCTGGGCAAAGCCTTTATTACCAACTCCATTTTCCTGCGAAATACTGCAGATGTAGGCGGCGCACTGCAAGTCACCAACTATTTCCTCTCCATTGCCAACTCTCAGTTCGAAGGGAATAGAGCTGTGGAAGGCGGAGCTATTCACCTGGATTGCGTAGTTATTGAAATGTGCAATTTTGCTGTATCCAGTTCTGCCTTCACAAATAACTCCGCAGAGGTGAAGGGAGGGAGCATTGCTTGGCTGGCTGTCAAGCCGCAGCTTACGCACCTCACATTTGCTGGGAATTCTGCTATGTATGGACCTGATATAGGCTCTTATCCGACTCAAATAGTCCTCAACTCTGTGTCTGGACGAAGCTTATCCCGTATCTCCGATTTCCCTCCTGGACAGCAAACCCCAGTCACACTAAGTGCTTCAATTCTGGACCATTATGGACAAATAATCACTACTGACAATAGCAGTATGGCCGTCCTAGCCTCGACAAACCCTTCCTCATCAGTTCTGGGAGCAGCTAAAGTCATAGCAGTACAAGGAACTTTCCTATTCAATGACTTTAAAGTATATGGTGCCCCTGCCAGTCCCCTAAATCTAACTCTAAGTTCCTCTGCTGTTTCCACTGACCAGCCGGGTGACCCAGACCCACACATCCCCTCCATATTACTGACGTTTGAATTGCGCGACTGTGTTCCAGGAGAGACCAAAACCTTAGTCAGCTGTGATGTGTGCAGTGCGGGTACTTACAGTTTCGACCCTTTGACTCCTTGTCAGACCTGTCCTGCACATGCTCAATGTTTGGGCAATTTCACCCTTACACCTGATTCTGGGTATTGGCGATCTGGAAATTTTTCTCATCTAATTCGGGCTTGTCTGAACTCCGGAGCTTGTCTGGGAGGCCAGGTGCCAGAGCAGCCTTTGAGTCTCACCGGCTATTGCAGTACAGGGTATGAAAACAACCTTTGTCAGGCTTGCCAGGCAGGCTACTCTCGGTCTGGAAAAAACAACTGTGGGAAATGTCCTGATAACTCTGTTAATATCGTCCGTTTAGCCTTTATCCTGCTTGGACTAATCCTTGTACTGGCCTTTTTGGTATGGTCCACGCTGCGAGCCAGCACTCGTCCCAAAGCCGAGTACTCCATCCTATTCAAAATAATGGCCAACTACCTGCAACTCGTGACACTCATCCTCGGCTTCAAGTTGAAATGGCCGCAAGAGGTCGTAGACGCCTACACTGCTCAAACCTCGATGGGCGGCACTGCTGATGAAATCTTCTCTATTGACTGTTTGTTGCAGCACACTACTTCTCCAGATGCAGTGCACTATCGGAAGTTGGTGATATTGGTGTTGCTTCCTGTTGTGTTTATTAGCGCTTCTGTGTTTTTTTGGGGAGTTGTGGCCTGGAAAAAGCGGAATTGGGTATTAATGCGCAGAGAGTGCGCAGCTACTATCGTTATTATGTTTTTCCTTATACTGCCCACACTAGTGGACGCCCTGTTTTCCCTATTCAGCTGCATGGAAATCGAAACAGGGGAATACTGGCTAATCACCAATTTGAGTCTAAAGTGCTGGAACTCCTCCCACCGACTCTACATGTTAGTCGTAGGTCTCCCCGGCCTAGTAGTGTGGGTATTCGGAGTTCCGCTCCTGTGTTTGTGCGTCCTGATAAGGAACAGACGCAAACAGGACGAAATCTGGATGAAGCTGCAATACGGCTTTTTGATAAGCGGCTATAAGCGGACATGTTACTACTGGGAATTCGTGATTCTCTATCGAAAAGTCCTCATCATAATTTGTGCAGTTTTTATCACTAATTTCATGCCAATTCGAGCACTAACAATTCAAATTGTCCTGCTAGTGGCCTTTTTCCTGCAAGTGCAAGTCGAACCCTACACGACCAAATCGCTAAATAGGACAGAAACCCTGGCAATTCTGACCGCAGATGTGACAATCTACTGCGGCCTGTACTACCTCACAGAACAACTGTCTATTGCAGCTTCTTGGGTCCTTTTCACCTTCATAGTCACTGCTAATATTGTCTTTTTCCTATACTGGCTCTATGCACTCATCTGTTCCCTCGTCCTAAACGTCACTCCCATCCAAAAACTACTTCGCCTTAACAACTTCCAGGATAACTACATGGACCAATTCATAGAGAACCATTCAAATAGGCAGTCAGACCTGATGGCTGGCTTCGCTACCAGTCTGCAGGGCAATATGCGACGCATGGTAAGGCAGTCTTTGCCTGTGACTTGGAGGACTTTGCGTCAGTATCAGCCGTAATTAAACTAATTTAGGAATAAAGTCAGTGGAAGTCCCTTTTAGATACATTGTAGTAAGGAGGGAATGGCTTTATTGGACTTATGGGTATTCCCCTGGTTCGTCCAAGTTCCAATAGCTCCTTTCCTATATAACATACTATATTGACAAACAGCTAAATGTCAATGCTATAGTTCCCACCCCTCCTATACAATTCCCACCTTTCCCTCATACCAAGCTGCAAGACACTTGTTAGGACTAAGTCCTATTAGTACACTTCTAAGGTCGCTCATATGTGAGGAAGGACTTGGAGAGCGGAGTTCTGAGGGGCTTTTTGCTCTTCACTGCCCTGGTGACTGGTCTGGAGACGGTGGGCGCCTTGACGTAGGGGCTGTTGGCGAGGCGGATCAGCCGGGGACGAGACCCAAGTAGTGTCTTAACCAGTATCTTGGTGAGCGAAGGGTTGCGACTATGACTGGGAGTCCGCTCCCTCGACACATTGAGCGACACCTGGCTCTCATTGAGCCTGGCAAAGGACGAATTCAGCGAAGAATTGATACTCTTCGCCGACTTCGCCTTCATCAGTCCCTTCCCCAGTTCCTTCCCCGCGCCCGAAGGCGGCAACGGCGCTGCAGACGCTTTCACCGTCCTGGGAAAGACGTAAGTCGCATTGACGCGGGAGTGTCTGAACCTTCTTTCGATTTCTCTCCGAATGTCCTCACCCAGAGAGGTGAGGCGAGGGGTTTCCTGCAGGTAGTCGTTGTGGCAGGGACTCAGGGAGCCGCTGCGGGAGGGGTAGCCCGAGGTCACGTTGCTGCTCAGGACTTTGCGGTGCTTGGGGGCGACTCGGTGCATCGTGGAAATGGGGTATAGGCGAGTTATTGGGATAGGGACTGAATGGAGCTGGATGTGTAGGGAAGGAGGGATTGCTCAGTTCTAGTATATTTCTATATACAAGTTTAGGACTTGGGCAGGTTTTAGTGCTTTTCGCTATTTCATACTGATTTAGGTGAGGGGAAAATGCAAAATGCGGATATTTCTGTGTCCTAGTCTCTTTTTAAGTCACCAAAATCGGGTTTGGACTGTTTTCAGCAAAATTGAGCAAAAGTATGTGGACTTATATGGGAAAACTGCGATTTCGTTACAAGTAATAAAGAAGAGACGAACCACAAGTGCTGTCTTTCACGATATGTTCAGTTTTCTACCCTCTAAACAGGGTCAATTTTACACAAAATCATAATAATTCACCCTAAATCCCTCTAAAAATCGACCAAATCGGCCAATTTCCCCTCGAAGCCCCAAACTCTCCTAAGCCTAAAATCGCTTTTCTTCCGACTTTAGCCGTTCTACGAGTCTTTTAGTAATGGTAGCCAAGCGTTACTTAGAATCGGCAGTGGTTTTGCTGCTTTGGACAGGGACGTTCGCTTTGCTTTGCAGCCCTACGCTCTGTCCTCTCTCCTGGGTGACTTCTACATAGCGTGGGGACGGCTTCTGCGACCTTTCCTGCAATTCGGCAGCTTGCGGATTCGACAAGGGGAAGAAAAGCACCAGTGACTGTTCAGAAAAGTGTGCAAGTACAGGATGTAGCCCCTCTCTATTAGGCAACGGAGTGTGCGACTCCCAGTGCCAAAGTGCGTATTGTGGCTTTGACTGGGGTGAGTGTGGGGTGTGCAATGTGGACTGCTCGCAGGCTAGACTGGAGAATAAGAGGTGTGATGCTCAGTGTGATACGGAGGGGTGTGGGTATGACAACGGGTATTGTCTCACTTGTGCTCCGGGCTGCTATTTGAATATGTTGGGAGATGCCAAATGCGACCCCGCCTGCAACAACAGCAACTGCCAATACGACAAAGCGGACTGTGGGCGGTGTGGGGCAGACTGTCCCTTGCAGCTCCTCGCTAACAGTGAATGCGATTTGCCGTGTTTACTGAGTCCCTTTTGCCACGGAGAGCATGAAATATGCGCAGATGTGGAAATTAACGGCTGTTTAGTGGTGAATTTAGGAAATTCCATATGTGAGGAAAGCTGTAACACAGCGGAGACACTATGGGATGGCGGAGATTGCGACTGTGCACCGGGCTGCACTCATGCTTTGCTTAATAATGCAGTTTGCGATACACCCTGCAGCAACTCTGCGTGCAAGTGGGACAATGAGAAGTGTGTAAGCGCTATTTAGGGCTACTGTGCGGCTGGTTGTCTGAAAGCAAAGCTTGGAAATGGGATTTGTGAGGAGGCGTGCAATACTTTGGAGTGCTTTTTCGATAATGGAGACTGTGTGTGTAGTGAGGGCTGTGTGCCGAGGGACTTTCCGGCCTGTCCTTCTGCTTGTCTCAATTACAAATGCGGATTTGCCTATTTCGGCCACGAAAAGGGCTGCAACGACTCCGCCGCCTTAAAGCAAGCCCTGAGTCAGCAAGTTCTGGAGAGCAACTACTTCGCCTCTTTCTCCCCAGCCACGTGCTTGGCCTCTGACGAAAGCTGCACTAGTGAGGAACTGGCCTCCTACGCAACTACGCAGGACTGCAAAGTCTGCAGTGAGGAACTTTGCACTTACCCCTGCAACACCCCTCAGTGCGCCTTCACCCTCGGCAACTGCTACTCGGCTCTGCACGTCTCTTGCGCCCGCGGCTTCGGCCCAGAAAGACGCCAGTGCTTCGACTGCAAGCCTGGCTATTTCCTCATCTACTCCACCTGTGTGAAGGCCTGTCCTTCGGGCTTTGAAGTGAATAAGAGGGTTCCAAGGCTGTGTACGCCTTTGGAGGATACCAGTTCGAAGGAAAAGCCGGGAGTTTTCTATGTGACTTCGGCGAAGTTGGAGGGAGATGGGTCGCTGGAGTGGCCTTTTGGGACCCTGGGACTGGCAGTTGCAGCAGTATGGAACAAATACGCGGTTATCTATCTGTTAGGGCCGAAGGTCGACTATATGGTCAGTTTCTACAGCGAACACCCTGAATTCGCTATCATTCCCGACATGTTCGACCCCCTAAGTTCCGCCAATTTCCGGGAACTCACAATCAAATCGCTCCTGTGCACTTCCACACAGTCCCCATACTGTTCCCACGCACCCACCGTCATCCAAGGCTTCGGCCAAATGGTCTACTTCAACATCTCCAGCAACGTCACTTTCCAAGATGTGTCCTTTTCCAGTGCTGACATATTCGCAAACCGCCCGTTTCCCTACTGTCCCTTTATCACATTCAACCAATTCGTGGAAGTGTCTGCGGAGCTCAGAGCCAACTCAGACCTGTGCAGACAGTTCAGCAGCTACTCAGTAATTGTGGTGCAGCACAGTGGCTGGCTGTGGCTCAAAAGCGTGCAAGTGGTCAATTTCACTATGCAGATGTTCGCGTTCATCAACATCAACGGAGGCAATGTCAGGCTTGATGACGTGAATTTCACATCAGTGCAAGCATCTACAAGGGAAACTTACGCTGCAGTGATTTTACAGCAAAGTGTCTGCTCCCCGGGCCGTTGCGGCTCTTTGCAATATAGGAAAGGCAGAGTCAGCCTTATAAACAACGGATATGAGTATTCTGATGAGTTGTTCCTCGTGCCTTTCTTCAGAGGAAAGGCGGTGGACTATGTGGAATTAGCTGAACTGGACTTTCGCCTGAACATGGTGGTGGAAAGCTCTGTAGGGGCTTACGGCAGTAACAAAGCACTCCTATACATAGGCAATTGCATCCTTTTGAACATAACCAACTGCGACTTTGTGGGAAACATCGCCACCGGCGGGGTCATTTTTGTCGATTCAGACATCGATTTACCCGGTAAAAGCACCAGCATATCAGATGCACAGCTCTACTCCGCCTACCGCATTCTCCTGCACAACCTTCACTTCTCATACAACTACGCAAACGAAGGCATCATTTACATCAGCTTCGGAGGCTTCGCAGGGACCGTGGAACTGGTCAACTGCGAAATCAGCCATAGTACCGCTGTGTCCGAAAGTTTGATATCCCTTATAAACCTCGGAGAGCCACTTATGACAGTGGCTAATGGACAGGTCATTGAGGCGACTTCGGCGGTAGTTCTTAGGAGAAATGTCACTATTGCGAATTTGAAATTGTATGGAAATGTCAATTACGTCGCTCTGCTGGCTGTTAAATCGCTTGCGAATGGACAAGTTTCTGATATAACTATAGAAGAAAATGGGTTTTTGGAGGGTAACACCGTGGCCTTGGTCTTCTCCTACTATGTGAACTCCACACTTACCAGAGCAGTAAAGACCCCTGAACCCGATACTGCGATATGCTCCTGCGCTATTCTGCTCCACTCCTGCGCCTACTTCCGTCTCAACAGGCTTTCTTTCTACCGCAATTTATGTGCTAAAGGAGGAACAGGCCTCGACACTTTCAATAGTCAAGGGAAATTGACAATTAGCGAGCTAACTGGGTATTTAAATACCGGGAATTACCAGATAGGTGGACTTTTACTGACTTTAGTTGGAGTGGAAGCGGAATTGACGAAGCTGACAATTTCGCAAAATGCGAATTCTGCAGGCGCAATGGTCGCTTTGACGGAATTCACAAATGCGACAATTACTGACTCCAATTTCATCGAAAACAGTGGCTTCAGCGGGACGTGCATATTGGTCCTAGCTGGCAATCAAATCACCCTGCAAGGCATACTTGCCCAGAACAACATTGCAAACAACAGCAATGGCGGGGTGCTGTTCTGGCAGAGCACTGGCACTGAGCCCAGTCCTGTCTTCACTGTGATTGATAGCTTTTTCGAGGGGAATGCAGCAGACACTGGAGGAGTATTTTACGTAAATGCTTTTACGAAGTCAGCACTGAAATTGAACATAAAATTTGCCTTTTTCTCTGGAAATCAAGGCTTCGTGAGAGCTTCTGTCCTCTTTCTCGGCCCAATGATCGAAATCAAGCCAGACTCAGCCATGTACAACGGGATTATTTACAACAACATCAGTCCCACCGGAGCCGTCTACCTGATGCACAACAAAGGCAATTTCACGTTTATTAGGACTATTTTCGTACAAAATCAAGGAAAAGAAGCCTCAGGAATGGCCTTAGAAACCAGTACTGAAGCCTTGATTTACCTTGTGAACGTCTATTTCGGCCTGCACACCCTAGGTCCGACCTTCCTAGTGGCCAATTCCCGGACCTTCACACGCGTAATTTCCGTAAACGTGACTTTCCGCAGTAATGAAATGACTGATATTGTGATGGAGGGCGGGTACTGGGAGGACCGGCAGTCTGTGTACAATGGATCTACAGTGGCGGAGGTGGTTCTCAGCTCTAGTGCGGTTTTCAACGTGAGTGATGGGAAGTTTTTGAATAACTTTGATAGGATGGGAGGAAGTGCGGTGAGGGTGCAGACCAATTCGACCTTTATATGTGTCCGCTGCACCTTTTCCAACAACTCCGCAGGCGCAGACGGCGGCGCAGTGACCGTCGAGCAAAACAGCATAATTCTCCTTTCCTCCTGCCTCTTCACAGAGAACTCTGCACAGGACAACGCAGCTGTCTTGTACGTGCTGGCGGCAAAGGACAGAGTTTCTGTGATTCGCGATTCTCGCTTTGTGCGGAATCGGAGTGGAGGGTATGGGACTGTGTTCGTAACTGCGGCTTTGTTGGTGATGGAAAGGGTGGACTTCGAGGGGAATTATGGACTGGAAGCGCCTGGAATTGTGCTGCTAATGGGGACTTTGTGGCTTAGAAATGTCCAATTCGCATCTCAAACTGGCATTTTAGCAGCCTTTTTAGTGTTGTTTACCTACAGCAACGCCACTATCGAAAACAGCAGTTTCTCCCATGGAACCTCTCTACAAGGCGGCTCCATGTACATCTCCAGTTCCTCCCTCTCCATATCCAACTCTGCCTTTAACGACGTCGAAGGAGGTTTCAGCGGGGCTATCTACGCAGTGTCTAGCAGTGAAGTGACCCTTGCAGAGGTCACAATGCTTCACGTGGCCTCCACTTTGCCTGGCTCCTTGGTGTATTTATACACGTCTACACTCACTGCAGTGAATTGTTCGTTCCAGGACTTTGCACCGACTGGCATAGTGGGTCTGTTCATGCCAGAGCTGAAAATCTCAAATTCCTTATTCGAAAACGGCCTTTTTGGCGCCTTGCACTGCAGAAACTGCCTAAAAGTGACTATTTCCCTGTCCGCTTTCTCCAACCTTACAGCAGACTCCGGACCTGCTGTGAACTTGCACAGCACTGGAGAGGGCGGCGACTGCCAGGCTTTCCTAGTCAATCTGACCTGTAGAATGAACAGGGCCAGTACGGGCGGGGCGCTGTGGGTGGGGAACTACGATTTGAGTGTGACGGGAGGAAGGTTTGAGCTGAATTCGGCGGAAAATGGCGGGGCTGTGTATTTGGACTGCGACCATACGAGAAATTGCATCTATTTGGTCAGTGAAGCGCAGTTTTTCAACAATTCTGCGGAAATGAAGGGCGGAGCGATTGCTTGGAACCACGCAAAACCAGTCCTTTCGTTGCTCATTTTCAGCGGAAATTCCGCGAAATACGGAAACAATGTGGCTTCTTTCCCTATCCACCTGAACTTCGACTCAATTTCGCATAAGCCTCCTATTCGTCTTTTGTCGAATTTCAGTTCCGAAGGAGGATTTCCGGACTTCGTCTCCGGCCAAGTCCTGCCCTTCGATCTGACTTTGACCCTTCGGGACCACTTGAACCAAGTGGTGGCCACTGACAGTGTGAGTTCCGCTGCTGTGGAAGTCACCGCCCTCACTCAGGCTCTGGTCGCTGGGACTACTAAGGTGTTAGCCTCGAATGGCACCTTCGTCTTCTCTGCTTTTATTATTTATGCAAAGCCTGGTATAACGGTTACTCTCAGTTTCAGCACAGATGCAGTGGAATTAGCGCACCCAAACGACCCAGACCCTCACATCGCTATAGAGAAAATTCCTGTCGTCCTGCGTCCTTGCCAGCCCGGAGAGTTCCAATTATCCACCGGCTGCCAAGTCTGCACGAAAGGCACTTTCAGCCTCAGCCCTGCTGAAAACTGCCAAAGTTGTCTAGTGAATGCCATCTGTGATGGG
>Ga0247837_1003201_pt1 | contig 29173 bp, 24 predicted proteins | sample LaCtaG_2_FD_187115 | JGI IMG/M metagenome (GOLD analysis project Ga0247837, IMG submission 187115) | Freshwater microbial communities from meromictic Lake La Cruz, Castile-La Mancha, Spain - LaCruzMarch2015_14.5m | ecosystem: Environmental > Aquatic > Freshwater > Lake | place: Spain: Castile-La...
TGACAATATCGTCATAAAGCATCACTGATTGCAATACGATTATTACATTCGTACGTATTACTTGCTACATATTTAGGTGCCTTTACTGACCATCAACGACTTACGTCAACTTCGTGGGGAAGTTAGGCTAGATCGCGATCGCGAAATGGACAATCCACCCCTTTTTCGGGGGGGATGTTGGGCTGGTTCGATGGGTGGATATTCCTGCGATGCGAAGAACCCCCAGTTGGCGAAGTTGGGCTAGCCGTGCTCGCGTGATGTCAAAACGGCCCGGCTCACGAAAATGTGCGCTGGTTTAGGTTCACACGAACCAGTGCTTGACGAGCACTGCGGTGTTGTAATTAAGGCCGAGTTTGTGTTCCGACAGGCGAATGGAGCGAATGTAGGCGGGCACGATGGGGGCGGGAAAAACGTGCTTCATGAGGTTGACGCTGACTTCGGATACAATGGCTTCGCGATAACGGTGGAGGAACGAATCCCGGTGACTCAGATTAAAGTCTGCCCGGGTGGTCTGCTCGAGCAACTCCCCAATTACGCAAACGTTATGAGCGATGGACCGTTCGATGGAGCCCAGCATGGCGGCGGAGACCGGGGCCTCCCGTTCGGGATCGGTTCCCGAGACCCGGGAAAAGAAAGGCACCAGATGTCGGAAATAAATCTGGATCGCTCGTTTGGTGAACAGCGCCTCGCGAACCAGGAAGCGGAGGGTTTCGAGGCTGGAACGGGCCTGCCCAGCCGGTTCCCCCAACAGTGGCACTCCGCAAACGGTATCGAGATAGAGAGGATACACGAGCGCCGTCCGGTGACAGAGCAAACCGCCGCCGCTCCATCCGGCACCGCTTTGTTCGACCCAACGCAGTTCGCATCGATCGTAGAAAGTCGAATCGAAACGAAACGGCAGACACAGATTGAGACGGTCGCCAGCCCGAGGTTGGAACGCGGGGGATCGGCTCGATTGGATTCCCGCTCCGTTCTCACTGACGTCCCGAGGCAGATAGAGGAACGCATGGTGCCAATCCTCGGAGAACCCGAGAAAGGGCACACCGCCGGTCAGGAGCGGGAAACGCGGGTGCGATCTGCGAGATTCCTCCCCTCTCACGCCGCACGCACCGTTCTGGGCCACAGTCGGATCGGGTGTGTGGGATTGTTGAAGTAGATGACCATCGCCACCATTCCGCCGTTGTAGACGCAGAAGAATGCATTCATGAAAAATGCCGCGGGGCCCATCGTTCCATACAGGAGATGATTCGCGCCCCAGACTACCGCAAGGACGGAGACGGTGATGACGGTAAGCTGCGGCCAGAGCATGAAAAGGGGGAGTGAGTCTGCTCCCGATTTCGGAGTAATGCCGAAACTTCCGCGCACCCCGAGCAGTGCTTGGAGAGAGGCTTTCATGAAAATCGGAAAACACATGGCGTTAATACTCATCAGGGTGAGAATGTTGCCAAATCGATAGCCCCGCTGCCCGAGGGAATACATAAAGGCGAAGTTCACGCAGGTAAAGTAAGGCAGAAAGACCGCAAGCAAGATTTGCGGTGCCGCCAACTCGCGGGGAAATCCGAAGAAAAGGAAGAGAATCGGCGCCAGCCAGAGAACGAACCAAATCCAGCCGATGCAGTAGTAGCTGACGCTGGAGAGGTAACTCAGCCACGTCTCGGAAGACAGGGCTCGGGGATTCTTGAAAAAGTTCAGAACGACCAACCGCAGGAGGCCAACCGAACCAAGCGCCCAGCGGAACTGCTGCTTGAAGTAACCGGCCAAATCCTGCGGACCCATTCCAAACGCACTGACCCGGTTCAGGTAAAGCGAGCGCCAGCCGAGAACATGTAGCTTGAGCGACGTGGCAAAGTCTTCTGTCACGGACGATTCATCCATCCCTCCCACGGATTCCAGTGCACGAATGCGGAACATCACGTTGGTTCCGCAGCAAGGCACGGCGGAGGCGAGGCCTTTGCTCTCGCAGATGTACTCGTAGAAGATGAGCTGCTGCGCCGCACTCCCGTGCGCGACGCGATTCTCCAACACGTTGGTGTAGTATTGCGGCGTCTGAACGAACGCGAGGTTCTCATCCGCGACCAGGAGCGCCATCAGTGGTTCAACAAAATCGGAAATCGGGTTCATGTCCGCGTCAAAGACGGCAAGGAACTCCGGGGGCTCCTTCGGCGGATTCTCCTGAAACGGCGTCATCACAAAATCCGGCCGGATCCGGCCTCCCAGGTAATCAAGAAAGTCGTTGATCATCCCCGCCTTCGCCCCGTGCCACGCTCTGCGAAAAACATTCACTCCGATCTCTTTGCAAGTCTGGTCGACTTCGGCCCGGTACGCAGCCATCTGCTCCGGGTCCCCGCGATCATACCGCGTGTCATCGAGAAGGAACAAATGCTTCGCGGGATAAGTGAGATTGCGGAAGCAAATCATCGTGTTCCGAATGACCTCAATCGGCTCCTTGTAGGAACAAACGACCACCGCAACCGGCGGGTACTTCTTCAGCAGCGGAGTGTCGAAACCCGGTTCCGTAGCCCCCGTCTGATTCTCGAAGTTCAACACGCGGAGAATCCCCAGGAAATAAATCACGCCCATGAACGTGAGAAACCCATGGCAGCAGATCAGGATCCCAAAAAACACCCGTTCTTGGAGATTCTGGCCACTTACGGCCATGATGGAACCGATAACCACGAATTGCACCACGAAGAGAATAAGCCCCGCGCGCACGGAAAGCCGCAGGATCGTTTTCCGGAAATGATTAGCGTTGGACGGGTCGGTCGCCATGATCTTCAGAACCGATAGTCGGTTGAAACGGTGACCTCCGAACCGTTCCAACTTTGGGACCGCTGGATGCTCGCGGCTGCCTCGAAGATCAGGTTTCGCACGATTTCCCAGCGGATGCCCAATTCCCCACCGACCAAAATGTTCGAGGTGGTGTCCGCGCTTGCGAGGATTTTTGCGCGATACGAGAGCTCCTTCTGGCCGGCAAAGGCGCGAGGAGAGAGATCCTGATTCCAGGAAAGGGAGGCAACGCCCTGAAGGTAAGAATTCGGTGTCCAGTACGGATACCGGACGTCCACCACCTCACTCCCCTCAAAAATGTCTTCACTTTGCCGGTTGGTGAAAATGCTGACGCCCGAAATGGCGGCCCTCAGCGTTCCGGGCTTCCTGAGCAGGGTGTAGGCCACGGTGCCGGAGGTTACGTTCTGGATGTTGGAGTCTGAGTAAAACAGTAGCTCGTTCTGGACCGTTGCGTCCAGTCGGCGCGTGAGTCGCGAGGATGCCGTCAAGGTCAGGACGTCCGCCTGGATGCCCTGTTCCAGGTCGTACACATTATGAATAATGTTCCGCCGGTCATATCCCACGAAGAACGTTGCGCGATCCCAGGCGTTGACCGTTGCCGAAATGTTCCCCGTGAAGAGAGGTGAGGGGATGAGATCGTTGTAGATTTTCATCCCGAACCCCGCGCGGAAGCTCAACATCTCATTGTAGCGGATCAACGCGTCTATGGTGAATCCCTCCGCAAAAAAGGAGGGGCCGCCCTGTGGGGTTTCGATCCAGAAACGGGGGCCGATCTCGAGCGTGAGGCGATCATTGATGCGCACGCCGTACAAGGTGCCCAGTTCAGCACGGGAGATGTTGGCGAGCCGACCCGTCGCGTCTTCGGTTTGGAAACGTGCGATCACCGTGATGGTGTCCCGCAGGAGGTCGGTTGCTTTGCGTAGCGCTCCGCGAGCGGTGGCATCGGATGGGTGAATCGTGACCAGCCGCCCGTAAATCTCGCGTGCCTCCTCGAGGTCGCCCGATCCGGTCAGGGTGCCCGCGAGTCCGTACAGTGCGGAGACATTCTCCGGTTCGGTTTCTGACAGGCGGCGATAGAGTTTGGCGGTATCCAATTGCCTGCCCTCCCGGGCGGAGGCGACAGCCATGCATTCGATCCATGCCCCCTGCTGCGCCTGCCAGTCATCGCGTACGTCTTCGAGCGCGAGGAGGACGGCCGCGCGAGCGGGAGGCGGAAGTCTGCTGCCCAGGGATCCGTCGCGGAGCGCCAGGTCGAGGGCTTGGGTAAGTGCGTAGGGTTCCGGGGCCGGTGCGTGTTTGCTGATCCATTCCTGGAGGGGTGCGCAGTCGCGAGCGGCACCGGAAGATTGAAGACGTGCCAGGAGACGATTGTCGACCCGGTTGACAAAAAGCGGTTCGATCGCGGCGTTCGCCCGATCGTCGTCGCCAAGAATGGCATAAAGCCGGAAAAGCTGGCGGCGGGCATCGGGATCCTCCGGCGAGAGGGACACAACGCGTTCGTACCCGTGCAATGCCGCGGCAAAGTCTTGGGCGGACATCGATCGCTCCGCCTTGCGCCGCCAAACCGAGGGGTTATTGGGGTTTGCCTCGACAGCCCGTACTAGGAGCTCGTCCATACGCTTCTCGTCTCCGGTCTCGAATGCGAGATCGAGGAGGATCGATCCCAGCTTTGCATGTTTCGGATGTGACCGACTGAGGTCCGAGAGGAAGGCCAATGCTTCCGCAACTTGACCGGTTTTTCGAGCGCTGTTGACGTACAGGTAGAGGGAGTCGGTGTCCGGTCCCGAGTGCTTCAGCCTTAAAGCGGTAAGTTCAAATACCTTCCCGTTCTGGTCGGTCTTTTGAAGCGCGTCTAGGTAAGCAAGCGTTTCCCCCCGGGCGAGGCTGCTGACGCCAATTTCTTCGTAGATTGCCGCGGCCCGTGCGAAGGAACGGGAGCGGGCGAGGAGGGACGCGAACTCGAGGAGTGTTTTCCGGTCGCGCTTTTCCGCGAGCATCTGTTCGTACAGGGTGAGGGCTTGGTTTTCGTTCCCCCGGGACGCGGCGAGAGAGTTCGCGAGGTTTCTCCGTGCCTCCGCTTCTGGAATGGCCTCTGCGGTCGGCACGATCGTTTCTTCGGAGGCGATGGGAACCCCGGGGGCAACGTTTTCGTCAAGCAATGAAGCGACGGACTCCTGTCCGGCAACCGGGCAGGGGAAGAGGCACGCGAGCAGGCAAGCGACGAGGCAAGTTCCGACGAGGGACAACGGGAAGAGCTTCACTTTGAGTTGGTAAATGTTCTTTCCCAGATGGAGATGGACTCGCCATTTTTGCCTGCCCAGCCCAACACTTGGGCATACGTGCGCAGGAGTTGGATGTCCCGGGGTCGTTCTTCGGCGAGGATGGCGAACTGGCTGATCGATTCCTCGTACTTCCGCTGCCACGCGAGGACCTGGGCCAGTCGGAAGCGCGTGACTTGATCGCTTGGTCGGGATTTAACCAGGCTTTCGTAGATGGATTGGGCATCCCGGAAACGAGAGTTGGTCTCGGCGATCGCCGCCAGCACGAGCAGGGCCTCCCGACCAAGAGACTCCCGGGGAACTTCGTTGAGGAGAGCCTCCGCTGCGAGCGGGTCGTCGACCGCGAGGAGCAACTGGGCGAGTTCCACTCGGGCGGCGAGGTTGTCCGATCGGCGGGAAAGGATTTGGCGATAGATGGTAATTGCCTCTCGTGCACGGGAGTCTTTTTGGAGCACTCGTGCCAGTTCCAGTCGCGCCGTGTCATCCGAGATTTCCCGCTGGCCGGCAGCGGTTCGCACAGACTCATCGCCCGCAGGAAGGGGGCCGACGGCCATCAGGAAGGCGAATGCACAGCAAACGGGGGTCATTGAGGCGAGTCCGACGGTTTCCCGGCGAGTGTGATTTGTTTGGCTTCGCGAGTCGCCGCTGCGGTGAGTGCCCGGGCATAAGCCAATTCGATAGATTCGTCGAATGGTCCGACCTCCCGCATTCTCGCGTAATGGCTCGCGGCGGCGTCAAATCTCTCCAGCATTTCCAGACAACGGGCAGCCGCGAGTTCGTGGATGCGTTGGCGGTCTGTCAACTTTGAGATCAACGCCAGCGCATCCTCCGGCCGACGGGCGTCGATAAGGAGACGAATCTTCACGTCCACGACGTTTGAATCCATCGCGGCCGGGTCGAGGCGGTCGAGGATCTTCAATGCGGTTTCGGGTTGTTGTCGCTCCGCAACGAGGCTCGCGTAGAAGAGGAGATGCTCAGATCGCCATAGATCACTCCTATCCGTTGCCGATCGAAGGAGATAGCAGGCGGCATCGAACTGACCGGCCTTAGCCAGCGCTTGAGCCAGCGAAAGACGCAGTTTCTGGCTGCCGGCGAGATTCCTGTCGATCGCATCAATCTCGCGCGCCACCAGGCTCGCTTGGGAGGACGCAATCCTGCGCCACGCGTGATGGTAAGCAACAGCTTCGGGGTGGACCCAGCGATAGACCGGGAACAGCAGCGCGGACAGGGTGATGACGATGCAGATGAAGATCCTGTCTTGGGTCAGTCCGCGCCGCATGAAGGGAATCATGGGAAACTTGCCGGGGACTCCATGAGCTATCTCCGCGTCAGCACGGGTGCGTCGCGGGCCGGGGTGGCCTCGGGAACCTTGGGAGCCGCATCAACTGCACTGCGGTCTACGCCGATCGCAGCGCAAGCCTCCTTTGCCGCCAGACTTCCCGTCTTCGCCGCGTCGACCAGGTAGAGAGACGCTTCTTTCAATCCTGCGCGGAAAGCTTTCGTGAGATATGCAATGCCTCGCGCGGCGTCCTGCGGGGTGCCCATGCCTTCCAGCAGCATTCGACCAAGCATCATCTCGGCAAATGGACGCCCCTGTGCTGCAGCATTCTTGAAATGCGCTGCGCTGGTTGCGGCATACTCTGCAACGCGTGTCTGGAGAAAAAGGTTGAGAGCCTCCACGCCAAGAAACTCCGAGGCGGCGGGCTGTCCGGCTGCTGCGGCATGGGAGATAACGGCAAGTCCCTTGTCCGCATCCTCCTGGCAACCGATACCCAGCCGCCGCATTTGCCCCCCTACGTACAGCGCATCAAGATTTCCCTGTTGTGCAGCCCTCCGAAAGAGACCGTAAGCAGACTGGATGCTTTCGGATCCACTAAATCCCCGGCGGGTGCTCTGGACGCCGTCCACGAGATACCGCAATCCAAGAATAAATTGTGCAGCAGGATCGCCAGACTCGGATTTTGCCACGACGTCGTCATACGCCGGTTGAAGTTCGCTGATGACGTCGTCGGCGGGGCGGAGGGGCAGTTTTCCAGACTGCAATTCTTTCCAGGTTTGTCGGAGGAGCCCAAAGTCGATCTCCCCCTGTGAATCAAACAACCCCTGAAGCGGCATGCTTGTTTCGCCAGCGAACTTATTCCAAACGACCCTCGGCGGAAGCACCGCAGAGGGAGTGGCTGCACCCATGGTCTTCGTAGGAGCGGCGATTTCATCGCCAAACAAAGGGGTAATGGCTTGCTTCCAAGTCCGCGGGGAGTCCTGCTCGCGAGTTGCTGATGCAAAGTTCGTGATCAGCGAGACGATCACCGCGAGCGCGGCGACACACCCGATTGCAAAAAAATGGACCGTGCGCAGGGGCGACTTTTTGGTCGTGGAAGGGTGTGGAACCAGCGTGGCGCCTTTCAACTGCTGGGACAGAGAGAGAAAGAGGCCCTCGAAGCGATCGCACACCTCGCGGAGGTGACCTGGTGCCACTTCCGAATGAGCGGAAATGTCAAGAACATTCGATTGGATTTCAACTCGTGCCAGTTGCTGCTGAAGCATTGTGATCGCCGCTTCCTGTTTTCGAATCTTGACTTGAGCGGCTTCCCGGCTGCGCTCAAGCTCCAACTTGGCCGCATCGAGGTCGCACCGAACGGCGGTGAGTTCTTCGACCAGGCGAGCGCTTTCATTGCCGTCGTGGGCAGGAGCGATGGGTTGGGATGCCAGCCGCTCAAGCGATTCCAAGCGGTGGGCGCTTTCGGAAAGCTGCTGCGCGAACGCGGCGTTCTGCTCCCTCGCGTCGTTAAGCTCCTGCTCCCGGGCAGCGGAATGCGCGTTCGCCTCCGCCATTTTTGCCTCCAGTTGGGCAATGACATCGCGTGCCGCTTCCAGATCCCGTTCGAGTTGGTCGACCGCTTGACGTCGACTCGCGAGCGACGCCTCCGTTGCACGAAGGGCCTGTGTTTGGTGAGAAAGACGATTTTCAAGGTCCTCGCGTACGACGGACAATTCCTGTCCCTGTTCGATGCCTGCCTGCAGTTCCCTGATCAGCATGAGGCTTTGCTGATGTTCGACCCGCAAATGGGTCATTTCGACCTCGAGGCGTGAAATGGTCTGTTGGGCAGCGGCGAGGGATGTTTCCGCGTGGTGTCTTGCTTGAGCGTGGTCCTCAAGGGTTGTCGCAGCGTTTGCGCGATCCGTTGCCCGCGTGCGTTCCTCCCGTAGTTCCTCCCTGAGGTTATGCAGCTCCGTGTCGCGGGTCGCCGCCTCCTCCTGGGCCTGCTGCCACTTCGCGTCCAGGTGCTCTGTATTTCGCAGCCGCTCCGAGAGGGCGGATTCCGCCGCGCGCAGAGATTCCAATTCCTTTTTCAGCCGGAGTTCCGCTTCTTCCCGGTCTCGGGAACGCTCCCGCTCGCGGGCGAGTTGTGATTGGATGGTGGCGATTTCAGCGGCGTACTCAGCGGATTGGAGTCGAACAAAGTCGAGTTCCGCCAGAGCGCTCGTTAGGCGTTCCTGCAGCGGGGCGATTTCCTTTCCGGCTGCCTCGGCGTGGCGGAGCGCGGCGGTGAGCTCTGCCTCCCGGGACGCAGTTTGCCGGAGGATTTCCTCCCACCGTCCGATCTGCTGTTGAAGCTCCTCGCGCTGCGCAGTCTCCTTTTCCAATCCGCGCGTGAGCTCCGCAATTTTGCCCCGCGCCCGCTCCGTCGCGTTGCGAAGCGATTCCCGTTCGGCCTCTGCGGCTGGGGTAGTCGACACCTCGAGAGCCAGCCGGTTCCGAACTTCGTCTAGGCTGGATTGGAGTCCGGCCTCCCTTTCGCGGCACGCACCGAGCTCATCGCGAAGTCGGTACATTTCGCGTTGGAGTTTTTCTTCGCGTTTCCCCGCCTCCTGAGCGAGTGCAATTTCCGCCTTCATCCTGACCTCTCGTTCGCGAGCTGCGTCTATTTGACTGCGGTAGTAGGCAATCTCTGCCCGAAGAGTGTCGGACGATTCGGAAGTTTCTTCTGGGTGATCGGTGTACGTCTCCTCTGGGCGCAAGTTCGGTTTCCGTCGGGTAAAATCACGCGGGTTGGCCTCGCCAGGCGAAGGTCTTTCCGGGGGGGGAATCAATTTTGGAGCAGCCAGACCCGGCTGCCGACCGCTGACCGTCTGATCGAGCACGCGCAAGCGGTGAATGGTGAGTCGCTGACGATGAATTTCCTCGCGGAGCATTTCCCGTTGCACGGATCCGCTCGCCATGGACGACAACTGCGACTGGAGCTCCCTCTCTCGCTCCATCGCCAAAAGAATTTCAGGGCGAACGGCAGGCACCAGTTGGTAGGAACGCGGCGTCGGCCTACCCCTCACAGAACCTTCGGAATCCAAGTTGGAATCCGTCGGTCGCATGTTTCCCCCTCCTGATTTCATCTGATGACTCATGAACCCTCACCGAGCTGAAGTCTGGGGGAAACTCTGGAAAAGTGAGTACATTTCTTTACTTGTGCGATCAACGTTAATCTTTCGGGATCCTCGGCGGGCCGGTTTTTCCCACTATGGTTTCTTGCGAGAAGTCTGCTCCTTTCGGACTCCGAAGGAAACGTCAAGAGCGGCGCAGAGCTTTCGCCAGACGCCATTCTCGCCCAATGCGTGTTGAGCAGACTTTTCTAGAACGTCACCCCGAGCTGGAAGCCGAGAACAGTGGCGTTTGCCACGAGGGTGTTTGCTGAGGGGCGAATGATGTACTGGATGGTGGGCTGCACATACGCCCAGCGGTTCAGTTGGAAGCGATAAGATCCTTCCACTACCCCTTGATAGGTCTGGATCGGAGCGCTCTCCACTCCGTCCCCCAGGATTGTCTCGTAGCTATAATTCCCATACGCAAATGCGATCCCCGCCTGATCCGTGTCGCGGGTTGGAACTAGGCCCTTGTAAACGAAGCCCAACTGTACGTAGAACGGCTCCGCATTATCGTGCCTGGGCGCGAAGTCCGTCAGGCTGAAGACATACAACCCTTGTTCGTTCAGCAGTGGTTTGCTGCGAGCGGGGATAACTTCCCGGGCATCCTTTCCTTCAGGAACCAGGTTATCTATTTCAGGTTCGCGGTAGAGCATTTGGTCCACTTGAACGAAGAACAGCATCTTCCGATCGTTTGATGTTCCGGAGGCCAAGGACGACTCGACGCTTCGGAAGACGAAGCCGGTTGCGTAGCGACCCTGTAGCTTGGAGGGACCGAGTCTCGGAGTCAGTCCGACCTCGGCCAGCCAGAACATTCCGTTACGGTCGGGGGGTTGCGCTCCCGCAAAGTATAACCCGTGGTTCGCTGTCGTTCCTGCCTCCGGAACGGCCAGATACAATCCGCTCTGCACATAGGTCCATTCAGACGGCCTGATTTTGAGGTAGCCACCCCATGCCGAGTAGTTCTCCCCCCAGCCGACTTCTTTGCTGCCGATCCCGCGGTTGCAGGCGAATGTGCTGTTGAGGAAGAACTTGCTCAGCGGTTGGTGGACGAAAACGTCGGTCGGATTCTGCCACCCCCCAGAGATCGTTAAGAAATCCCTGATTCCGAACACGTTGGGAGTTGTGTAAGTGGCGTACGCGTTGAGGAAGCGCCAGAGTCGGCCTCCTTGGAACCTGCTCGGTGCGAACTGGCTCGCGTTGCCTGTTCCAACGTACTTATTGACCCCGCTTCCACCGCGGTAGTGGACGTCCGAAAAAAAGGACAGTCCTTCAACAGCCTCCCATCCAAGTAATTTTGACGCGTTGATCGTCAGGCGGAATTTCCACTCGTCGTCGTAACCAAAACGTTTCTGCAACCCCCCATCGACATTCCAGAGAAGGTTCGCTTTCCAGTCGGTCGCGATCGTCACGCCGCGGTCTTCGAGGACGTCGCGGACACCAAACCAATTTCCCGTTGCATACCGGCTCTCCCACCATGTTGCGAGCTGCATCGGGGGCGAAGTCATCGCACGTGGTGCGGTGCCCGGTGCGGATAGGCCAACCAGTGGGCAAAGCAGGAGTCCAGCGAGTATACTTCCTCGGCCGATCCTTCTAATAATGTCGACTTTCACGTGGCGTCGTCCGGTGTGTTGGAGAAAAACCCTGATGAGGGCAGTCCTAAAAGACGTGCTCGCGTAATGTCAAAAAGACTGAAGTGACAAAAATGTGCGAGATAAGGGGGGCACACGAACCAGCGCAAAAGTAGAATAAGCACCGGTGTCATGACTTACGAGTCAGCGACTCCCCTTCATCAGACGCCCTTCGGTGTCATTTACTTTGGAGGCAACAAGGAACTCGCCTTTCTCCAGAGCCCCAAATTCGGTAAAAGCGCGCGAAAACGCTGCCGCACTCGAACTTCGGATGCATACGAAGAACGGCGCCGAGCTTTCGCCCGGCGCCGCCTTTGCCTAACCCATGATGGGTTTATTCTTTAGAACGTCACCCCGAGCTGGAAGCCCAGAACGGTGGCGTTCGAAACCAGACCGGTTGCGCCCGGGCGGATGATGTACTGAACCGTCGGTTGCACATAGGCCCAGCGGTTGAGCTGGAAACGATACGATCCCTCAAGCACCCCCTGGTAGGTCTGGGTCGGGTCGCCGTCCGCACGATCCTCGAGGATCTTGTAGTAGCTGTAATTGCCATAGCCGAACGCCAGGCCGATCTGATCGGCGTCGCGGGTCGGGATCAGACCTTTGTACACCAAGCCGGTCTGAAAGTAGAAGGGCTCCGGATTGTTGTACTTCGGTGCGAAGGTAATCAAACTGAAGAAGTACAAGCCCTGCTCGTTCAGCTTGGGTTTTGCCGGCGTCGGGATGACCTCCTTCGCGTTCTTGCCATCGGCAAGTGACTTGCCGTCCGACGGACCTTTGCCCAGCGGTGCCGGTTCCTCGGGAGTCGGCTCGCGATACAGCATCTGATCGGCCTGGAAGTAGAACAGCAGCCTTTGGTCGTAGTTCTCACCGAAGTACGACGTGTTTTCCACGCCCCAGTAGATGAACCCTGTGGCGTAACGGCCCGGAAGCTTGGACGGACCCAGTTTCGGAGTCAGACCCGTCTCTGTAAGCCAGAACAATCCGTTGCTATCCGGCGGCTGCGCTCCTGCGAAGAAGAGGCCGTGGTTCGACGTGGTTCCCGCATTCGGGATGGCCACATACAAACCGCTCTGCAGATAGGACCATTCCGTGGGCTTCACCTTTAGATAACCACCCCATGCCGAGTAGCTGCCTCCCCAACCGATCCCGTTGGCCCCGATGCCGCGGTTGGACGTGAAGGTGTTGTTAATGAAGAACTTGTTCAACGGCTGATTGACGAAGATATCGGTCGGATTTTGCCAACCGCCCGAAATCGTCAGGAATTCCTTGATCCCAAACGCCTCAGGTGTCGTGTAGGTCGCATAGGCGTTTTGGAACCGCCAGAGCCGGCCTCCCTGGAACGTGCTCGGGGCGAATTGGCCCGTGTTGCCTGTGCCGATGTATTGGTTGACTCCTGATCCGCCCCGGTAACGAACGTCGGAGTAAAAGGACAATCCTTCGATAGCGTCCCATCCGAGCAGTTTGGCCGGATCGATGGTCAGGCGGAACTTCCACTCGTCGTCGTAGCCAAAGCGTTGCTGCAGGCCACCGTCGACATTCCAAAGGAGGTTCGCCTTCCACTCGACGCCGATTTTCACGCCGCGGTCCTCAAGGACGTCGCGGACGCCAAACCAGTTGCCCGTGGCGTACTTTCCCTCCCACCATTCTGCCAACAAACTCGGGGACGATGTCTCTTCCGGTGGTGGGGTGACGGAGCCGGCGTGCGCAAGCGACGCGCCGAGCAGGATTCCCGCGAATAAACTGCGCGGGCCATATTTTGTAATGACGTGTTTCATAATGCGAGTGGACGTGGCGTGTTTATGAACTCACGCACTCCATGTCAAAGAAAAATACACGACCATTATGGTCGTGTAATAGGCGGCGGTATGAGCTTTCTCCCGTATCACCCTGAACGCCTCAATAAAAACACCCAGATGCTAATGTATCTTTCCAGCGCTTTGGAGAGTCATTTCCTACATGCTCTTCCTGTTCTTCACGGTGAAATCAGCTTCCTGAGATTTCACGCGAGGGATTTCGGATCAAAGATGTTCGGACGCTGAACGAATCAGAACGTGGTGGGCACGCCCTCTGTGAGGATCGCCAGGGAATCCCCGAGGCCCATTTCTCTTGCGCACTCGATGAGGCGCACCGGCGGTTCGTGGAGAGGCTCGTAGCTAAGGCGGAAGGTCCCGAAATGCATCGGAACGAAAGTTTTTGCGCGCAGCTCAACGAACGCCTGCAAAGCCTGCTCGGGGTTCATGTGAACGTCGCGATGGCTGGGGGCCTCGTAAGCGCCGATGGGAAGCAGCGCGATCTCCACGGGCAGACGCTCGCCAATTTCTTTGAAGCCCGGGAAATACGCGCTGTCGCCACAATGCAGGACGCTGCGGCCCTCGTACTCGATTAAAAAACCCCCGAACCCGCGGTGGTGATCGTGCAGCACGCGAGCGCCCCAGTGGGAGGCGGGCGTCAGAGTGACGCGCAAGTCACCGTGCGTGTACGTTTGCCAATGGTCGAGTTCGTGAACATCGCCAAAACCCAGGCGGTGAACCAGGTTGCCGACATCGTGAGGCACGACGATGGGCTGTTCGGACGCCACCGCGCGCAGCGTTCGTTTGTCGAGATGGTCAAAGTGCGCGTGCGTGACGAGGACGAGATCGATGTCCGGGAGGTGGTGCAGCTCAATTCCCGGGTGACGCATCCGTTTGATGACCTTCAGCCACATGGCCCAGTTCGGATCGACGAGGATGTTGTGCTCTCGCGTTTGGATCAAAAACGACGCGTGCCCAATCCAGGTGATACACAGTTGATTGCCCTTCAGTTTGGGAAAACGGGGTCGGATCTTCAGCCCCATCGTGGGCGTGAAAAGGGAAGGAATCAGTACCTCGGAAAGAAAGTTGCGCCGGTGCCAGCCGCGACCGAACTTCAGGTCCACAAGGTGCGCGGGCTGACGTCGGACGATTTTTGACTTTTCCCCTTTGTCCGGGACTTGCTCCGGTACACGCTTGTGACCCATCGGGGAGGATCATCAATGATTTCAGAGCAAAAGCAACGGGTACGAAAGGAAATGCGTCGCACACTGCGTGGCATGACCGCGGACCAGCGCCATTCGGAATCGCGACAAATCTGTGAGACCCTTGCTGCGCTTCCCGAGTGGAACGCTGCGCAGACGATCGCCGTATTCTATCCGCTCGCATCAGAGCCGGATTTATCGGACCTCCTTTTCCGCTGCCGCCGGGGTTCTCTGGCGTTCCCCGATGCGGAGACGGGTCATTTCCGCCGTGTGCACGAATATCCCGTCCGCCTCACCGCCGAGCTCTTCATTCCGGACCCGAACGACGAAGTCGTGGAGGCTTCCTCGCATGATATCGTTCTGGTTCCCGGACTAGCCTTCGATTGCTCCGGTCGCCGCCTCGGGCGGGGCGGCGGGTTCTACGATCGAATCCTCGCGCACTCCGCTTTGCGGGCGAGGACGATCGGGATCTGTTTCGCGTGTCAGGTGATCGAAGAGGTGCCGACGGACGAAACGGACATCGCGGTGGGGTCGGTACTGACCGGTGAGGGCTGGAAGTTGCCTCTTTGATGCGTTAGCTTGGTGTTGTGGCTGTCGGTTCCTTTTCTGTTGACCAAATTCTCGAAGTCCTCCGGCGTCAGGGCATGCGCATCACCCAGGTGCGCCGTCAGCTGCTCGAGGTTCTTTTCGAGGCCGGCGAGCCGCTGACTCTCAATGAAATCCGCGATCGTGCGGTGGCGAAAGGCACCTCGCCGGATTATGCGACGGTCTTTCGGATGGTCTCGCTGCTGGAGCAAATGCGGGTCGTCAAAAAGGTGAATTTGCAACGCGCGTGCAGCTATTTCGAACTTCGGGATCCGGCACGCCATTACGATCACCTCGTTTGTACCGGGTGCGGCAAGGTGGTCCTGTTGGATCTGCCCTGCCCGGTGGAACAATACTCCGAGCGGTTGCAGAGCACCTACGGGTTTCGGGCAGACGGGCACTCGCTGGAGTTTTTCGGCCAGTGCCGCGAGTGCGTTGTGTAGATCCAGACGCACACGATCACGAGGGCGACATCCCGGCAGACCGTCCAGAGCATCTTTGCTTCGGATGGTGTCCCTTCGCCAAAGCACGAACAATCCACGATCATCCCCTGCGCGAGGGCGGATCCGATGACGCCCGCGAATGTGGCGGAGAGAACGCCCAATCCGAACGCGCCAATGCGTGCCGTGCGGGGGAAGAGGATCAGTCCGCCAAAGAGGATTTCCACCAGTGGCAATCCGAGCGCTGCGGGAGTTTGGAGTGCCTCCGGGACCCAGCCGAGCGCTGCGAGCGTGAGGGCAAACTGCTCGCTCGCCCCGGCTTTCACCAGACCCGCCCAAAGGAACAGCCCACCCACCACGCTGCGGGCAGCAGTGCAGACTAAATTGATGCGGTGATCCACTCGAGGACTTCCCGGGCCATGCGCATGGCGGGGACGTGATGTACCCGGAAAATGGAGGCGCCGCGCTGCATGGTGACGGCGAGGCAGGCGCACGTGGCGGCGTCCCGGTCGCGCGGATCCGGGATATCCAGGACGCGGCCGATGGTGCTCTTGCGGGAGATGGGAAGGAGCAACGGGAGACCGAAGCGCGAGAGGTGAGGGAGTTCTCTGAGGAGGGTCAGATTGTCCGCCGGTGGCTTCGCGAAATCGATTCCGGGGTCGAGGATCAACGATTCACGCGGAACGCCCGCAGCCACGGCGAGGGCGATCTTTTCTTCAAAAAACGCTCCGACCGCAGCGAGGACGTCGTCGTAAACGACGTGCGTGTGCGCCACCTTGGGTTCGCCCACGGAGTGCATGATGAGCAGTGCGCAGTCTGCTTCCGCGCAGATCCGGGCGTTTTCATCGGTGGGCAGACCGCTCATGTCATTGAGAATGTCCCCGCCTCGCTTGAGAATCTCGCGGGCGACGTTTGGCCGCCAGGTGTTGATGGAAAGGAGGGGAGGGTGGAGTTGGCCGGGGCGCGACGGGAGGGATTGCGCCATTTGTGCAAACGCCTCCACAAAGGGGCCGACGCGGTCGATTTCCTCGGTTTCCGAGATCGCGGTGCGATTGGTCCGGGCGCTTTCGCCACCCACGTCGATGATGTCCGCCCCCTCCCGAACCATCTCGGCGGCGCGGTCGATGGCCCACCCGGGGTCGAGACTCCCATCGCGGGAGAAGGAGTCATTATTGATGTTCAAAATCCCCATCAAGAGGGGTCGCCGGATTTCCACGCACCGGGCTCGCGTTCTGAGTCGTAACCTGCCAGTCTTGAAGAAGTCTTCCACCACCTGCAACTGAACACTTGAATCCCGCACGAAGGAACTCTAATCATGAATCCCATGACCGCCGCCGCTCCGACAGCTCCCGTGGCTTCCTACGACTCCAAAGTCGAGGGAAACGTCATTTTCACCCGCGTTGACGCGGCGATCAACTGGATGCGCACCAGTTCGCTCTGGCCCATGCCCATGGGTCTGGCCTGTTGTGCGATTGAACTCATGGCTGCGTCGTCCTCGAGGTACGACATTTCGCGCTTCGGGGCGGAGGTCATGCGATTTTCGCCGCGTCAGTCCGATGTGATGATCGTGGCCGGGACGGTGACCTACAAGATGGCGCTGGCCGTCAAACGCATCTACGATCAGATGCCGGAGCCCAAATGGGTCATCGCGATGGGAGCCTGTGCGTCGAGTGGGGGCATGTACCGCAGTTACGCCGTCTTGCAGGGCATCGATCATTTGCTGCCGGTCGACATTTATATCTCCGGATGTCCTCCGCGGCCCGAGGCACTCCTGGATGGTCTCATGCGCCTTCAGAAGAAGATCATGGGAGAGCACGCGATCGAAGATCAGAAGAAGGCCCTTCTCCAATCCATTTGAGCCATGACTGCAAACGACGCGTTTACCCAGTTCGCAGAGAAGTTCCCCGGCGCGGGGAAAACAGAGTTTCGCGGCGAGACGACGTTTCTGCTGGAACTTTCGCAGATCCGCGAAGCGCTGGCATTTTGCAAGAGCACGCTGGGTTTCGACATGGTGATGGATATCGCCAGCGTTGACCATTTTGGGGATGAGCCACGGTTTGAGGTCGTGTACGAATTATATTCGATGGAGCCGGGGATCCACCTGCGCCTGAAGACGCGAGTGAGCGAGGATGATCTGAGCGTTCCTACAATCAGCGACCTGTGGCCGACGGCCAATTGGCTCGAGCGGGAGGTTTATGACATGATGGGGATCCGCTTTGCGGGTCATCCGGATCTGCGTCGCATCCTGATGTGGGAGGGCTATCCGTACTTTCCTTTGCGTAAGGACTTTCCGCTGGAAGGTAAACCCACAGAGGCGCCGGAGATTGCATTTTCCGATATTGCTCCCCTGGCGGGCGGGCCGTTCGTGACGTCGCCGACCTCGGGGAACACACAGGTTCGGGAACCCCGCGCGCGGCATGCCGGCGATGAAGTTCCAACGGGCCTGTTTGTCGCCGAACCTTGATCTCCTCCTCGTCCGCTCTCGAATCCCTTCTTCTCCGTTTGGCCCCGCTTACGCGGGTCGCCCTCGATACCGAGGCGGACAGTCTGCATTGCTACTTTGAGAAAATCTGCCTGATCCAGGTGGGGCTTCCGGAGGAGCATTTGCTCGTCGATCCCCTCGCGGGATTCTCGTTACAGCCGCTGTACGATCTCCTCGCGCCGAAAACCTTGGTGATGCACGGATCGGATTACGATCTGCGTTTGTTCGCCCGCACGGGGCAGTTCGAACCCTCGGAGGTGATCGACACCATGATCGCAGCGAGGTTGATTGGGTTAAAAGAACTCGGGCTCGCGGCGCTCGTGCAGAAGTATTTCGACGTCACTCTCTCCAAAGCTTCCCAGAAGGCGAATTGGGGCATGCGCCCGCTTTCGGACAAGATGGTGGAGTACGCACGGAACGACACCCGGTATCTGCTCGAATTGGCATCGATTCTCGAGGCCGAGCTGCGGCGGCTCGAACGCTGGGATTGGTTCACCGAATCCTGCGCCCGTGTGATGGCGGCGGCCCGGGATCCCAAGCCCCGCGACGATGCCCAGGCATGGCGCATCACCGGAAGTTCGCTCCTTTCGCCCAGGGCTCAGGCGATCGTGCGCGCTCTTTGGATCTTCCGCGACGCGGAGGCGCGTCGCTGGGATCGTCCGCCTTTCCATGTGATCGGCAATGCGGAACTCCTTGCGATTTCCGCAGCGGTTGCGGAAGGGAAGCCGTTTTCGACCCCACGCTTTTCCACGGAACGCCGGCGGCGCTTCGACCAGGCCCTTGCCGTCGCCCTGTCCCTTGAGCCTCACAAATGGCCGGAGCCGGTGAGGGGAGAGCGACGCCGCCCCTCGAAGACTCAACTGGATCGTTTCGAGGAGCTCCGAAAGATTCGGGACACCGCCGCCACCTCGTTGCAACTCGATCCATCGATCCTCGCATCGCGCTCCGCTCTCGAATCCCTCGCATTTGCCGACGATGCCTCCGGCCTGATGAACTGGCAGTTGCGCTTGCTCGGACCAGAAGCCATGGGCCGGATCGAGCCGTCTTCAAGCCTCGCGAACTGACACCGCAGAGTGGCCTGACTCGCCTCGAAGGGCGCGAGCTCGAGACGACCACCACCTGATCGCACACGGCGCGGGCATGTGACAAAGTTGTTTCACGGACGCCATTGTCGTGAGTCGCCCATTCTATATTTCTGAGATGTATGAACGAGCGGGAACGCGTTGTGGGCTTGGTCGAGAGATTTGCTGAATCCACGGGGGTTCCTGGGCTGGCATTGGGTCCGGAAGGAGTCGCCACATTCCGCTTTCGAGGCGAACTGGAGTTCAACATCGAGCACGCGGAGGAAAGCGCGGTTGTGTTTTTTTACTCGCCCATTGCCTTCGCGCCAAAAGGGCGCGATCGCGAACAGACGCTGGCGGGATTCCTCACGCAAAACTTTCTCGGGAAAGGAACCGGCGGTGCCACAATCTCGCTCGACCCCGAAACCGACGAGGTGTTTCTCCACGCCACCTTCCTCGTGGATGGCTTAACGGACGAGAGGTTCCGGAACGGAATCGAGAATTTTCTTCAAGTGGCTTCCAGGCTGAAGGACCACCTTGAGGGGCGGCACTCCGAATCCGCTGCGGAAGATGGGGACGCTCCCGGAATGGATTCTCCCTTCACAACCCGCTGCTAAAGACCCATGTCGAACGTGGCCTCATTAGCGGGTGCAATCCGCTCGCGGTTTGGCGAGATCCGCCTCAATGACGCAGAGAACGTCCAAGGTGGCCAAGGCGAGATCGACGTTCAGCAACCGTCGGAGCCGAGGCTTCGAAAATCCGAGAGTTTCGCCAACCTTGCGAACCTATTTGACTCGCAGGTTGAGATTCGGGAAAATCGGAATTCGGAAATCGGTGGCCATCTAGGCGAACAAATCCAGGTAGAGCCCCCGCGCCCGCCGCGCATCAAGCTCGCGAACCTGGGAGACTTAACCTCAAAAAAAGTGGCCACGCAGAGCGGTGGCGAGAACTTCCGGGCATCGATGGCGGCGCCGTTCAAACGGTTCGGAAATTGGTTCGTGAGCCTTTTCAAGAAGGACGCGGGTCCTAACAAAATATCCAACAAGGAGTTCATCGAAGGCGCCTCGCTGCTCTCCGGAGAATTCAAAGCCGCCGGACGTCCCGAACGACTCGTCGCGTTCGGAGATGGGGTGGTGAATCAGGTGATGACCGGAGACAAGGCTCCGGCTGAGTGGGCGGAGATAACAGGTAAGGTCGGCGAGGTGCTCGGCATGGGCGAGCACGTCTTCGGATTAATCCGCAATATCCGCGAACTTAAGGATCGATCGGATTCCAAGAAGGATCTCCAACGCCTGGAAAACGAAGCCGCAAACCTTAAGGATCTCACAAAAGCCGGCAAATCGGCAACCGATGACGTGGTGCAGGGCTTCAACGCGCTGTCCGAAACAAAGCGGGATCTGGACCTTATCGGGAAGTTCGTCGAGGAAGGGGGAGAGAAAAAGAACGCCGATATCAAGACCGCCCTGGAGAAACCGGAGGCGCGGGCGCGGCTTCTCGCCGCAATGGATATCTCTGAGTTCGCTCTCGCTAATAAGGAGGTGAATGAGCAAACGACGTTTGTATCGGAACGCATCGGCGCCCGTTTGGGAACGTTGGGTGAGCAGAGGAGAACTCAGCAAAACACCCTCGAAAAGCGGGTGGATTTTGCCAAGTCGAAGCTGGAAAGCGATTTCCTTGCCGTTCAGGCAAAACTTAAGGGGAAGGATGGCGCTTGGTTGCTCGACCGCATCGCAAATAGTGTACGCTACGGAGTCAATATCCCGAATACCCTGATATCGGTAGCGGGTCTGGCGCAGACGGTGGGTTCCACGACGACAACGGTGCTAAGCAATGCGGTCGGAGGACTGAATCTAATCGCCGGGGGAATCTCCACCCACCGCGCGGTTGTCGCGGGACGCGACGAGAAAGCCGCCGAGAAGGGTGAACAGAAGATGGAGGCAAACATCGGCAAACGGATGGGTGCCCGGGTCGTCGACGAGGCCGAAGGTTCCCGCACCATGACGATCGAGGCCAAGGATATCCTCCTTGAGCAGAAGCGCCGCTCGGAGAAGAACATCAAGACGGAGAAGTCGACCGAGAAAAAAGCTCAGGCATTCCAGGCTGCCGATTACTTCGCCCGTGCAGCGGTGTGGATTGCAGGAATTACGGTTGCCGCGGTCGTCGGCGTCGGCATCGCAACAACGGTACTGACCGGTGCCGGTCTCGTGCTGGGGCTTGTGGGGGCGGGGATCGCCGTTAAGTTAATCTATAATAAGTTCCAACGTCAGGCCGAGCAGGCGAACAAGATCGCGGGTTTGCAGGAACTCAGCACGGCATTGTCAGCGCAGGATGCAAAGTTGGAGACGGCGCGTGAGGGTCTGGTCGGCAAGAGTCGGAATCCCGAGCTGACCAGAGACGATCGGAAACGGGCGACCATGGCTCTTAAGTTGCTGGATTCCATCACGACCAGTACGAAGTACGACAAAATGGTGGGTCGTGTCGACAAAGCTCCTTTAACCGAGGATCAGGTGCTCGACATTGCCTCCTACAAACTCGCGATACGCAATAACAAGCCGGTGGCAGAAACGTTCGTAAAGGCGTTCCGGGACGAGATTCACGTCACGTATGACATCGCCAATCGTCCGCCGCACCCGACAGATTGGAAGGTGGGTGAGGAACGTTCTCAACAACAAAAGGAGTTCGAAGACCATCTGAAAAACCCGGATGGTCCACTTAAGGAAGCCCGTTTCCTCAAGACCGAATTGGGCTGGAGCAACAAGGACATCGCGATGTTGTACCATCAGGCGAAATGGGATCCGGCAAAGGCCGCCGATATCTTCCTCGATAAAAACAAGCTCGATAAATACAAGACGATCTGAGATTTGACGCACCATGGACGAAGCGGTTCCCACACAGTCCCCTCTCTCGGATCTCCTCGATCAACTCGAAGGCTTGAGCCGACAAGGTCGCCTGATCGAAGCAGATGATCTGCGCCCATTCGACACGCTGCTCGTCGGTTTCGAGAGCGACTTCGACCTCGCCGCGGAAGTCTATTTCGTAAACGACGTCATCGAGCCCTTCGGAGACGAAAGCGACCTGGAATGCGTGGTTGCCCAAGTCCTCGTGCGCTTGCCCTTCGTTGCCGAACCACGTGACACTCCGGAAGCGGTGCGTTTCTGCAATGCCCTGTCGCAACTGCTGACGGCAGGAGTCCTTTGCTGCAACGAACGCAACGGGGTGATCTACTTCCGCGCTCTTCTGCCAATGCCCGATCGCACCCTTCCGGCTGGGGTGTTGGACTCGGTGCTCAACACAGCGGAGGCCGTTTTGGAAAAATCCATGGATCTCGTGCGGTCAGTCTCCGTCGGTGCGGAAACTTTTGACAACGCGATTGCCATCCTGGCCGAGCGCGGGGTCCGCATTCCCCGTATGGAATCCCTCCATGTACCGCCTGCAAACGCTGCGGGCGGTGACAACTGAAAACGGTTGAAAGATGACAACAAACCCCGCCGCCGTATCCCCTCTCCAAGGCATCGCATTCCTTCTCGAAGAGGAGGAGTTTCCATTCACCCTTCTTCGTGCGGACGAGAAGCGGCTCGTGGATATCCTTCTGGTCGATGTCGGGGTGGAAGGGGAGCCCGTTCCTGCAGAGCTTCTGTTTTTGGGCGATCTGTTCGCCGCGGCTGGAGAAGAGGATCCAAACAGCCATCCAGTCCTGCAAATCCTTGCCCGACTGAATCTCGAACTCTCCGACGAAACGCTCTCTGGGGTCAGTCGGCTTTGCGGAACGCTCACGGAAGCGCTGGGATACGGCGCAATATCCTGTTCCGAGGAAACCCGCGTGGTCTTCCTCCGCATTTTCCTGCACTTAAGCGATCGGACGGTCGACGGCCACGTTTTGGGGAGCGTCCTCAGTCAGGCGAAGATGATCCTTGCGATGGGCGTTCCCGCACTTCGCGAGGTGGGTTCGGGACGGTGGCCTTACGAGAAGGCGGTGCAGTCGCTGATCGCTAAGGGATTCGAGCTGCCCGTGATGGAATCTTTACCGGTCGTGGATTCCAGCAAAAGGTTTCAACCAGAATACCTCAGTTGAAACTACCGTGAGGTACACGAAGAGGATTTAGGACGGGACTTACATGTTCCGATTCGCCTTGATCTCGTTCACCGAACAGGTGCACGCGTGACTGCGTCGCTGCAGCCATTTTGAAGCCATCTCCTTCATGCGCTTCCTGCTCTTCATGGTGAAGTCAGCTGTTCCCTAGATTTGAAGTGCGAGACTAAGGTTCAACGCGCTTAAGTCAGCGGCTGCCGCGGTCGCACCGCTATCCGATCGGAATCGAAATCCGCAGCACGGTGGCTCCGGGAGCCGACGGAACGAGCTCCGTATCCGGCATGCAGGCCGGAATGAGGATCAGTTCGCCCGGATGGATGGTCAGTTGGCACACCCCGACGCTCCCCTCGAGACAGAGGAACAAGCCGAATTGTCCGTCTGACACCGCACCCCGCGGCCCGTCCAGCACCCACCGTTCAACCTCGAAGAGCGGACACGAAACCAACGTTTCCCCAACGGCGTGGGTGAGGGTGGGTGTGAAGTCTGAGAAATCGATCGACTGCAACGACTCCTCGATGTGCAAAGCTCTCGGTTTGCTGTCGAGGCCGGTCCGGTTCCAGTCGAACACGCGATAAGTGGTGTCACTGTTCTGCTGAATCTCTGCGATCACGTTCCCCCCGCCGATCGCATGCATTCGGCCACTGGGAATAAAAATCGCGTCACCCGCGTGGACGGGAATCTCATGCAGCGTGTCCTCAACGCGACCCACTCGCAGGAGTTCCTCGAAAAGATTGCGAGTCACGCCTTCGCGGAGGCCCGCGTAGATTTTCGAGGTGGGATCGCAGTGCAGGAAGTACCACATCTCGGTCTTGGGTTCCCCTCCGAGAGCCGCGGCGAGGTGTTCGGGCGGGTGGACCTGCACCGACAATGTCTCCCTCGCATCGAGCAACTTGATCAGCAGCGGGAAGCGCGCGGTGTCGGGAACGGCGGTTCCAAAGACTGCCTTGCGGTGGCCGGTCCAGAGCTCATTCAGCGTCGTCCCCCGCAGTGCTCCCCGGTGAACGACACTCTGTGCCTCCGGGCGGTCCACGAGTTCCCAGCTCTCACCGATCGGAACCCCGTGCGGCAATGCCTTGTGGTAAAGTGCCTCCAACCGGCGCCCGCCCCAAACTCTCTGCATGCTCAGAGGCTCAAACACAATGGGCTCGTTCAGCGTCATCCCGCAGAGCATACCGAATTCCTCGAAGTTCGCACAAAGTTTCTTGGGTTCGATTCCTCGGCTCTTCTGCGTTTAACGTGGGTAAAAGCGACGGGACGTTGAGCTTCGGATTCGTGGCGGTTGCGGTTGCATGTTTCGTGACCGATGATCGGGCGCACCCTGCGGCCGTCCTTCTGCTCATAGCGTTCTGAGCACCACCGGTGCGTGATTCGTTAGCCCAGCCCGTCAGGGCTGGGTTTTTGAATCCGAACACGGCTCCGGCCTGAAGGGACGGGATGGAGGTGGACGTGGTGTGCGGCCCGATCGCGGACTTTCAGCCCGCAGCCTCCCGGCCTGTTATCAACCGGTCATTTACATCCACTTCAAACGCCGGAGAACCCATTCGTCGACTTCCGCTTCCCCTTGAATTCATCTACCGCCTCAACGAACATCCCCCCGTCGTGTCCGACTTCGTTTTCCTTGACCCATCCGGTAAAAGATGGCCCCGCCTGCGGTTCGCTTTGTTGATCGCAAGTTCGCTCGTTTTCGTCGGCGGGGTGCTTTTTGTTGATGCGTTGGTCGTCACGCCGCGACTGAGTCTGCCCGATTCCGTTACCTCCCTCGCGGGACAATTAAAGCAACTCCGCCGGGATGATCCGGAGGCGCAGGGGGCGATGAAACCGGACGCGTTTCTCGAGGCATATCGCCAGACCCGACAGGGAATCGCACGCAAAGCCGCCCTACAGCAGGCACTCCGCCAGCCGCCGAAAGCTTATGAAAGTGTCCGACTTGGATTCTACTCTGGATGGGATCCGAACAGCGCGGATTCGCTTCTGGCGAATGGAAACGAACTCACGCATGTCTGTCCCGAGATGCTCTCCATGACGGAGCTGGATGGGTCCATCGACGTCGATGAAGACGAGCGTCTTGAAGACGTTGCCGCGGCGGAACGGTTGCGGATCATTCCCCGCCTTAGCAATCTCGAGGGCGATCGCTGGGTGCCCGAGGCCGTGGAAAGTCTGGTCGATGGACCATCCGAACGACGCGCTGTGTTTGTCGATCGCCTCGTCAACGTCCTAAAAGCTCAGCGCGCCAGCGGCGTGCTCGTCTGGTGGGAGGATCTCGATCCGGGAAAACGCGACGGAATCACCTCGCTGCTGAGGGAAATCGCCCAGCGGCTCCACGCGGAGAAACTGGAACTCTGGCTGGCAGTCTCAGCCGGGGACGAGATCAATGCATTCGACCTCGATGCGCTGAGTCTCGTCGTGGATCGCTTTGTCGCATTGCTTCACGACGAGAATGCGGAGAAGGACGCGCCCGGACCCATCGCTTCACAGAAGTGGTTTGAGGGCTGGCTCCAGGCACTCACCAGCATTGGCTCGCCCCGTCAATGGATCGTATCGGTCGGATCCTATGGTTACGACTGGGACGTTTCCGGGGGACCGCCGCGCATCGCCAATGACATTAGTTTTCTCGATGCCATGAGCCGGGCGCATCACGCGGGACTCTCCGGAGTGTCGTCGGGTCGCATTTCGTTGGAGCCGCATTTTTCTTACAGCCAGCAGGGTCGCGACCATGTCGTTCGCTTCCTGGATGCGATGACATTTTACAATCAAGCGCGGGCGGCCCTCGCGCTTAATGTTGGTGGAATCGCGCTGATGCGAATGGGAATGGAAGATCCGCATGTGTGGAAAGCGTGGGATTTGGCCGCGCAGACGCACGTCGACGAAGCGAAGATTCGTGAAATGGAGCCGCTCCTCGCCGAGGGACGGATCACGAATGTCGGGGAGGGCGAGTTTTTGACCGTTGACTCGACCGCCGTGGACGGGTGGCGCGTCATTCATCGCGGCGAGGATGGCAATCTCACCGGGGTGTACTCCCGATTTCCCGTGTACCCCACTCTTTACCACCAAGGGGACGGAACGTCGGAGGAGGTCGCCTTAAGCTTCGATGACGGACCAGATCCTAAGTGGACGCCTCAGGTGCTCGACATCCTTAAGGCCCACCACGTGAAGGCCGCGTTCTTCCTGCTGGGAGAACAGGCGGAGGCGAATCCGGAACTTGTGCGGCGGATCGTTCAGGAGGGACACGAGATCGGGAATCACAGCTATACGCATCCGAACTTGTCGCGCGTTTCCCGGCGTCAGGCAGAGCTCGAACTTAATGCCACCCAGCGGCTGATTGAGGCGATCACGGGTCGCTCCACCACGCTTTTTCGCCCCCCATTCAATGCGGATTCGCGGCCGCACGACCCGAAGGAAATCGCCACGATCGAACTGGCGCAGGAGATGGGATACCTCACGGTGGCGGAGAACATCGATCCGGAGGACTGGCAGCGTCCGTCCGCCGATGAGATCCTGCGCCGGATCAAGCGCTTGCGGCATGAGGGCAGCATTATCCTGCTTCACGATGCGGGAGGGGATCGGCGGGAGACCGTCAAGGCGTTGCCGCGGATCATTAGCTATCTCCGCGAGCGGGGGGATGAAATAGTGACCCTGAGTCGCCTCGTAGGGATCCCCCGCGATGTCCTGATGCCGGCCATCGATCCCAGCGACCGTCCCGTGAGCCGCGTAGCCGCTAGCGTTGGTTTCCGAATGCTTCACACGTTGGAAGAACTCATCTGGGCATTTGTGATTGTCTCCACCGTGCTCGTTCTGGGCCGAACGGTACTGATTTCCGTGCTCGCGTTGCGTCATCGCAACCGGCGCTCGAACGCCGAGGGCGCAGAGTTTTCCCCTCCCATCACGGTCATCATCGCGGCCTACAATGAAGAAAAGGTCGTTCGACAAACGCTCGAATCGGTTTTCCGCACGGACTACCGCGGGGCGCTACGAGTGCTCGTGGTGGATGACGGGTCCACAGACGGGACGGCGGATGAGGTCCTTGCGGTGTCGGCCCAACATCCGAACTTAAGGTTGCTTCGGCAGTCAAATACGGGAAAAGCGTCCGCACTTCGGCGTGCGATCGGCGAGGCGTCGGACGAAATATTAGTCATGCTAGACGCCGACACCGTGTTCCAACCGGACACGCTCCGATTACTCGTCGCACCCCTCTCGGATGCCCGGGTGGGCGCCGTCTCCGGGAATGCAAAAGTAGGGAATGTGAAAGGTTTCCTGACGGTGTGTCAGTCTCTCGAGTACACCTGCGCATTCAATCTGGACCGCCGGGCTTATCACGAATGGAACTGCATCACGGTCGTGCCCGGTGCGATCTGTGCGATGCGCAAGGCGGCGATCGTGGAAGCCGGAGGGATTCGGAGCGACACGCTCGCGGAGGATACCGACCTCACCCTCTCGATGCATCGCATGGGCTACCGCATTGCGTATGCAGCCGATGCCGTTGCGTGGACGGAGGCCCCTGAATCCATCCCAAGCCTCGCTCGTCAGCGCGTCCGATGGGCATTTGGTACGATCCAGTGTCTGTGGAAGCACCGCGATATGCTCTTCAATCCCCGGTTTCGCGCCCTCGGGTGGCTTAGCCTTCCCAGTGTCTGGTTTTTTCAGATCGGGTTGGTGGCACTTGTCCCCGTTGCGGACCTGCTCCTCGCCTTCTCGTTGCTATTGGGGCGGGGATCGCTCATCTACGTGTGGGTCCTCGCATTTCTGGCGGTCGATCTTTTCCTCGCAGCTATTGCGCTTTGGATGGATGGACGCAAAGTCCGGGACGCCTGGATCATGATTCCCATGCGACTCCTTTATCGCCCGCTCCTAAGCTGGGTGGTGTGGACCGCTCTGCTCCGCGCACTCCGCGGTGCCATGGTCGGTTGGCAGAAAGTGGAACGAACCGCGTCGATGAATGATCGGAAGAAATCGCTCGATTTTCCCCTCTCGGGTCCCAACTCCGCAGCGTGATGAAACGTTTCGCTTTGGTAATTGCCGTGCTGTGCGGAGTGTTCGTCCTCAAGGGCGAAAATGTGTCTCTTGCCGTGCCGACGAATGGTGCGTACACGGGAGCCTACATCGACTTTGGTGACACCGAGGACGACGTGACGCTCGAGGAGATCGAGCGTTTTGAAAACCTTGTCGGCAAGCACCAGGCAATCGTCGCCTCCTCCAGTTACTGGGGAGAGCAATCGTTCCCGGAACGCAATGTCCAACTTATCTCCAGGCACGGATCGGTTCCCCTGATCTTTTGGTCGCCCTGGGACAAACCGTACACGGAGGAGCGGGGGCCGGACCGCTTCGGGCTTCGCGAAATCCTGGCGGGAAAATGGGACGCGTACATCGATTCGTGGGGAGATCAGGCGAAGCAATTCGGGAAGCCGATGCTGGTAAGTTGGGGGTTGGAAATGAATGGAGCTTGGTTCCCCTGGTCCGGAACCTACTATGGAGGCGGAGCGGCGGGGGCAGACGGCGGATTCGAAGGCCCGGAAACCTACAAAAAGGCGTATCGCTATGTGGTGGATCGCGTACGGGCAAGAGGCGCCCACAATATCGCCTGGGTGTTCCACGTGCAGAATTATTCGTACCCGGGTGACGATTGGAACACGATGGCCCGATATTATCCCGGCGCGGCGTACGTCGACTGGTTGGGCATGAGTTTGTATGGGAAGCAGTTTCGAACGGACCCCTGGGCGTACTTTGACGACTTACTCGAAGTGCCATATGCGGATCTTTGCAAGTTGGATCCGACGAAGCCGGTCATGCTGGCGGAGTGGGGCGTGGGGGAGTTCACGGGCACGGGGAGGAAATCGGAGTGGATCGCGAGGGGTTTTGAGTTAATGCCGCGTTTTCCCCGGCTGAAAGCGGCGGTCTTCTGGCATGAGCGTTGGCAAAATGAGGACCTGACGTACAGCAACCTCCGGGTGAACTCGTCGCCGGAGTCGCTGGAGGCCTATCGAAAAGGCGTCGCAGCCCCCTATTGGCTCGATAAGCCGCAGTTCAGAAAGAATTAGCTTTTCAGTTAAACGCGAGCGCCGCGATTGGAATTTACCACGAAGGACACGAAGCTCACGAAGACGGAGAAGTTTAAATGGAATGAATCTGCCCGAAAAGGTTCCTGCCCAAGGAATCCGTTCCCTTCATGACCTTCGTGTCCTTCATGGTTGAAAATCCGTTTTCGGGTTAAAGCTTAAGTCATCGCTTAAGTTCCGCCCGAAGGCGGGGATAGTCGATTTTCGCCTGGTGCCTTCGGTCCACGGGGAGCCGACGCCTGACAACCACACGCGCAATTCCGGCCCATTCGAGCGCTTGGAGAAGTCCATCGATTCCGCCTTCCGGAACCCTACCACGCGGGGTCACGGCAAGGATTCTGATGGAGTTAATTTCGA
>Ga0247837_1003202_pt1 | contig 29169 bp, 28 predicted proteins | sample LaCtaG_2_FD_187115 | JGI IMG/M metagenome (GOLD analysis project Ga0247837, IMG submission 187115) | Freshwater microbial communities from meromictic Lake La Cruz, Castile-La Mancha, Spain - LaCruzMarch2015_14.5m | ecosystem: Environmental > Aquatic > Freshwater > Lake | place: Spain: Castile-La...
GCTGCCTCAGAGCTTGTTCTCTCCAGTAAAAACTCACTTAGCTCTATAATTCAATGCAACCAGTAAGCACTTCTAGACTAATCCCCTCACAGTCCCTAGCCTAAAGCCGCTTGCGATGAATTAGCGAAGGTCCGACTTCTTCATATTCCTCCTTTGTCACATACATTCGCTCGAAGGCGGGTAAGCTGCTAAGCACAGACCCTCCTCTCCAAGTAGTCAGCAAGCCCTCAGGTGGGGCTATCACTCTGACTTGCCCACAACTCTCCATTTCCTTCGCTACTCTCTCAGCAAAGCCGGGGAAGAGAGTACTGCCACCACTCACAATGAGGCTGTTACATAGATCTGAACGCATGCTAATGCTGCATCTATTGATAGATTTGAACAGTATTTCTTGTATTGCTGCAGTTTCCCTGCCTACATTAGAGGGGCGGAACAAAGCTTCAGGGACGTGGTAGCGTTCCCAGTCCACTGTCACCCCATTCCCATCCGGCAGCTCATACGTCTTCAATAGGTCTGAAGCAGGGATTTGGTCTGACTGAGCCACAAAGCAGAGTTGTTCCTTTATCTGTGCAGCAGTGTCGCTATTTAAAAAGCCTTTGGAATATCGATGTTCAAGCAAAGCGGCTAACTCCTGGGTTAGCAGCTTCCCAGATATACCAGATCTAATGGACGCATATAGCTGTGGAGATCCGTTAGACACCGGAACACTATGAGTGGCCTCATGTCCGCACTCCAATACAATACCTGTAGTCCTTCCTGATGCAATAAGAGGCAATACAGAGGAAACAGCAAGACACAGGGCTGGGACATTGAAGGTTTCAAACATGATTAGAGTCGTTTTCTCTCGGCTTGCTGGGGAATTGAAGGGAGATTCGGTGAGGAGAATGGGATGTTCCTCAGAAGCGATGCGCAATTCGGTATATAGTGCGTGGGTCCATAGCCTTTCCATGTTGTCCCAATCGCTGACAAGGCCTTGCACAATTGGACACTGAAGCAGCAGAATGCTACGCTTGGCTTTAGCCTCTTCCCCTACAAAGTAGTCCTTGAGATGAGGAAATCCACAGCATTTCAGCCTACCGATGATCGAAGGGAAAACAGCTCTAGGCCTTTCTTCGCCTCCGAAGCCTGCTTTGGACTGGCAGGAACCGTGGTCGAGAACTATAGCTTGTAGGGTTGGTATGTCCATTCTATTGGTAATGCCTACGCATTTGGTGAGAGTTTAGCTCTACTCTGCAGGGCTTGGGATGGGACTTGGCCTTTTACTATATCCAGCAGTATCGGATGTTAGTTTTCACATATAGGTTATTCATACGTTTTCCCTAGTGTCCCTTTCTGCTTATGCTATTGGACTCAGAGTGGCTTCTTTGTATATTCGCTATATAGTCTGATTTAAAGGACAATTTCATATAAGTGTTGGAACTCATATGTTCTAATAGCCGCAATTTATCCCTCAATAAAGCAATTTATTTCCGCGCATTTAGACAATTTAATGCTGTATTAGAAGAACTTGCTGTGAATAACGGCATTTCCTGCCTCCTCATACTCTCGCTTTGTAATACATTTCTGCGAATAGTAAGTCAACGAGCCCAAAATCGACCCTCCGATCCAAGTCGAGTACGTCCTCTCAGGCGGCGCCACCACTTTAAATCGCTTAATATGAGCCTTTCCCGCTATTTCCCTGTTCAATCGCTCTGGAAGTCCTGGGAACATGGAACTGCCTCCACTCAGAATGATGTTCGTGTGCATGTCTTTGCGAGTTTCAGTACTGCATCTTTTGATGGACTTGAAAAGAAGGCTGTGGAGGCCGTGGGTTGCCTTGCCTATGAGAGAGGGCTGGAAAATGGCTTCAGGACATTGATGTCTTTCAGTGTTTAGTGTGATTGTTGTGCTGTCTGGTAGTTCATACATATGATGTAGGTCGTTAGAACTGTTTTGCTCTTCTCCACAGGAACAAAAGCACAGTTTTTCCTTTATATCGTTGATTATAGCTTTCTCTGCGGCAGTTGTGAAGTGATATTCCCTCAACTCCATCAAACTGGCCAAATAGTCACTCAAATCCCTCCCTCCGAACTCCGACTTCAGTGTTGCATAGGGCAGTGCGTAGCCATCAAATACAGGCACACTGTAGGTCACTGCATACCCACAGTCCAGTACACAGCCTGTCATTCTGCCTGAGGCGAGTATAGCCAGCACAGCTGTATTGGACACGTTTAGTGCAGGCACGCTGAAGGTTTCGAATAGGACTTGCACTAGCTTCTCTCGACTCTGCTTGGGAGTGAGTGGCGGCTCTGAGATGAGGAAGGGGTGATCTTCCGGAGCAATGCGGAGTTCGTTGTAACAGGCGTACTGCCACACCTTCTCCATGTCCTCCCAGTCAGTCTCTAGTCCTTCTTTTAGTGGGGACTGCAGGTTCAATAACCCATGTTTCGTTACTGCTTCGTCACCTATGTAGAAGTCTCTTTGGGCCGGGCTGCATAGGAGAGCATGCAGCTTGGGTCTGCCAATGATGGGTGGAAATACAGACCGGGGGACGTCGTCCCCTGCGAACCCTGCTTTGCACATATAGGCTCCGTTGTCGATTACGATGACTTGGCTTTCCTCTACCATTGTTATTAGACTGTTTATGTGCTGCTTGCTAGTAGTTGTAGTTCTAAACTAAGGAAAGCGCATAAATGTAGTCTCATACTACTTCAATAAGTTGCTATTATTGCCTGCAAGGAGATAACAGTGCCAAATAAGCAGAGCTGCACTCAATTAGCAGGCAATTGCTTCGAAGTGCGATGTTACCTAGTCTAGAAGCACTTCCGGTGGACAATGGCCGGGCCTGCTTCCTCGTACTCCGCCTTGGTGATCCACATCTGTTGGAAGGTCGACAAGGAACTGAGAATCGACCCACCGATCCACACCGAGTACTTGCGCTCAGGGGGCGCCACCACCTTGATCTTCATAGTAGGCGGAGCCTTGGAAGTGACTTCCTTGGTCATGCGCTCTCCAATGCCAGGGAACATAGTAGTGCCGCCGCTCATTACGATGTTGGAGTACAGGTCCTTGCGGATGTCGATGTCACACTTCATGATCGACTTGAAGGTGGTTTCGTGGATGCCGTCCAGTTCTTTACCAATGAAGGCGGGTTGGAACAGAAGTTCAGGACAGCGGAAGCGCTCATTGCCCAGAGTCACAATGCTTCCATCCGGCAGTTCATATCTCTTCTCCAGACCCGCATTGGACCCCGCTCCTGTCATTTCAGCTGTGAAGTCCTGGGCTACGAAGCACAGTTTTTCCTTGATGTCCCGCACTATTTCCCGCTCGGCGCTTCCGGTGAAGGAGTTGCCGCGCTCCATCATGATGGTCATTAGGTAGTCTGTCAGGTCCCGGCCGGCCAGGTCCATTCTGAGGATAGCGTGGGGCAGCGCGTAGCCCTCGTAAATGGGGACAGTGTGACTGACGCCGTCTCCTGAGTCCAGCACGATTCCGGTAGTGCGTCCTGAGGAATACAGGGAAAGAACAGCCTGGATAGACACGTAGAAGGCAGGCACATTGAAAGTTTCGAACATGATTTGCGTCATTTTCTCTCTGTTCTGCTTGGGGTTGAGTGGCGCTTCCGTGAGGAGACAGGGATGCTCTTCCGGCGCAGTGCGCAGTTCGTTGTAGAAGGTGTGGTGCCAGATCTTCTCCATGTCGTCCCAATTGGTGACAATCCCATGCTCAATCGGGTACTTTAGTGCAAGGATTCCTCGCTTGGCCATAGCCTCATCCCCCACGTAGCAGTCCTTCTGGTCAATTCCAATGATGATTCCAGGCATTCTTGGTCTGCCGACAATGCTGGGGAACACTGCTCTGGGTGCATCGTCACCCGCTATGCCCGCCTTGCACATCCCTGATCCGTTATCAAGCACGATCGCCTGCACCTCTTGTGCCTCTGCAGATGTTCCTGCCATGCTTAATATTACTTCCTCGCCATCCCTTCCGACTGCCCTGCAGTCTGGCGGCTTTCTTAGCAAGTTGTTCCCTATTTCTCTACCCGGACTTTGAGAGTTGCCTTAGGGAAAACTGCTGTTCGCAGGCCGAAAATGCGAATTTGAGCGTAGAAAAGGGGACTGTTGGGACTCAGGTCTCCAAGTCTTTGCAGGCCTGGCAGAGGGCTGGAGGGAGGGACCTGGAAACTGCGGGAAATCGCTTCCCCAAGGCCTGGCACTAGGCTAAAAAGGCGATTTGGCCAGCTGCACAGCTGTTTGCCATACCTGCAACCAAGGCAACAATTGTCGATACTTGCAGTATGGCTGTATAGGTCTGCTCGTAGGCGGAGAAAGCGCTCCTATGCACTCAGTGCTTCCTTAGTTGTCCTTTCCTTAGTGCCCTGCACACGGAAATAGATATCTCAAAGGTTTCCGCAGGCTGAGCGAAGTGTTAGCTAGTGCGCTGTCTTTTAGCGCTCAGCACAAATAGGTGCTATTTGCGGGATGTAATCAGCCTATAGCCGGCTTTAGATAGAACTGTGCTTGCTGATTTCAGCAGCCGGCCAATACAAATGCAGTTTCAAGCGAGAAAATACGAAACTCCTCGCTTATAAGCCACAATTAGCGCTTTTTTCAGTCGCTAAGACAGATGCATACTTAGGAAACCTAGATGTCTTGTGTAGGAAGGAAGCAGGGGAAATGCACCATTGGATGAATAGTAACAGGACATCCTTCATTTGGTAGAAAACTAAGGCTATAGACCTCAATCTCTCTACTAATTCCTCTCAAAACCGCCTTTTTCCTTTCCTAAGCCCACTTATTCCATAATATGGTCAAAACCAGACGGCACATCAACCCCAAGCGGCCCCGTCCTCTCCCCGACTCCGAGTTCACAGAGCAACTCACCAAGACCGTAGCAGACCTAATAGAGCGCTGCCAAGGCCAGTTCCCAGGCCCAGTCACTCGGTTTGAGGACTGCTATGAGCTGTCGACTTCGGCTTTCGACATCTGCCCGACTTGCTCGAATGGGTTTGACTATGCGGCCAGGGACCCGATTTGTCTGCCCTGTGGACACACGGTGTGTAAGGAATGCATTGCGCAGATTAGACAGACAGCAGCCAGAGGCATATGTCCCTACGACCGCAAGGAGTTCAGCACCGCAGCCGACGCCCTGACCGTCAACTTCGCCATTCGGTCAATGATCGACTCCAGAACCCGCATCGTCAAGCGACTCTGCAAAAGACACAAAAAGGAACTAATCGGCTTCGGACCCAACGGCCAAGAACTGCTGTGCGGAGTCTGTCTGTTTGAAAAGAAGGGACAGGTCTGCTTCCAGTTCACATCCGAGCAAGCCAGGGTCAAAAGTCAGGAGAAAAAGGGGGAAATTGAAGCCGCGGTGAAGCAGCTAAATACGCAGAGAGGACTTTGGACGCACTGTCAGGACCTCACGGAAATCACCCTGGAAGGCTTGAAGTCGCTGGAGGAAACTGTGGATCCCAAGCCGCTGACTCAGATAGTCCTCAGCCTGCAGCACACTTTCACTCAGGTGGAGGAGAGGAAGAGGGTGCAGCAGGAAGAGGTGGAGAAGCTGTTGGGTGCGTGGGAGGGGATGACCTTTCCGGAGCAACTTAGTGTGCAGTTGGTGGTGCCGGAGGATGTGGCGCTGGCGATGGAGTGCATGAATCAAGTGACGGCGCTGCTGAGAACCAGTAGATAGTGCTTAGTGCTATCTAACCCGCAAGTCTGAGGAACTGCCTTAAGACTTCAGGATGTCTCCATGCGTTTTCGATATATACCTCCCTCTGAACTCCGACCCATACACAAACACCAGCTTCTCCTGCCTAAAAGCCTTCACCGCCTCCCGTACCATCTTCGGCTTCATGCGGTTCTCCTCCTGATGTGTGTATTTCCGCAGTTCATTCAAAGAAAGCCGCATAGCTGCGTCCTGCTGCTCACTGCTAGTCCTTTGCACCAGGCTTTCCAACTGAGTGTGGAAGTATTTCCGAAAGAAGTCTCGATACTTCCCTAAAAACTTGGTTTTTGCGAACTGTGCAATATCCCGCTTGGAGAGTTGAGGAGATGTGTGTGACTTCTGTATGTGCACCTGCGAGTCCAAACCGAAAGGCTGCACTTTCGGTCCTCTACCAATCCTTTGCGTCCTCGCAGTCCTTACATACCTCTGTGTAAGGGAGCGAGCAGGCTCAGTAAACCGCTTGGCAGTCTCCGGCAATCTGAGTTTCAACTGAGAAGCCGCGACTTCCTGCTTCGCCTTTTCCAGCACTTCCTCGGCCAGGCTGTACTCTTCCCGGTCAGTGAAGGCGTGGTGGTTGCGCAGGGACTGGGTGGAGGAGATGCTTCTCGGCACTGATCCTGAGGAGAAGATAGGCGCTAGGTCGATGGTAGGCCGGGGGGAGTCGCCGAGAGGCTCTTCGTGGCTGGGTCTAGCGGCGTTGGGGTCGAATAGTCGGCGGACCTGGAAGGCACGTGCGTGGAGGTAAGTACGCTGGTCCCTACTGTTCATTACCAGGCAATATAAACGTCCGCAGGAAGCTGTAGCTTACTTTCCTGTTCCCCTGCCTATAGCAAGTGAGCCTAATAAAAAACTATCCCCACTGATTTCATAGTCTATTCCTCTGCTTTCCAATGTCAATTTCCCTCAAATCCCACCGAAATAAGTCACTTCCCCTACTTCACTAGCACTACTCACTAGTCTTAGGCCGCTTTGCGTCGCTTTCCGGGGTCCAACGCGGCACCCGAAGTCCCTGTCTCGCCAGTGCTCTTGCGAAGGGGAGGATGTGGGTGTGGAGCAGTCGCTTCATGTTCCTCAGCTTCCGCTTGTTCTCTAGGGCCAGGAACTCGAGCTTGAGGGAGTAAGCGGCTAGGCTGGAATTGTGCTGCTGAGCCTCGCGCAGGTCTTCATCCTTTCTCTTCCTTTTCTTGGACTCCTCCGTCTCTTGCACCTGCTTCTGCTCCCCAGCCAGCGCTCCCAGTCCTATCATTACCGCCATGCCCTAGTAATGAAACCCAAGCAAGCCACCTTCCTACAAAAGACCTTCGACCTCCTGGAGCAGCATAGTTCTGCCTTGCACTGGAGTGAGGACGGCCAAAGCTTCGGCATGACCTGTGTGCGGGACTTCTGCTTGGAAGTGCTGCCCAAGTACTCCAAACATTGCAGCTTTGCGTCCTTCGTGAGGCAACTCAATCTATACAGCTTTCATAAGGTCCATGTATTCGGGTTCGAGGCTGCCTTCACCCACCCCGCCTTCCGCAGACACCAGCCAGAAGGCCTTTCACAAATCGAAAGAAAGAATCCCATATCCAGAACCATCGCCAAGACTGTTAAAAGCCTCTCAGAGCCCGAAAAAGCGCACCTCGACGCCTCCCTACAGCGGCTTTTAGACCAGCAAACCGACCTTGAAGTCCGCACAGACTCTATAGATAAACAGACCTCGGAGGCCTTGGCGATCAGTAGAAGACTGGCGAGTGACTTCGCCCTGCACTCCGAGCAAAGCAATACAATTGACCAGTTACTGATGTGGCTCTTGCCTGCCATTATGCACCTGGAGAGGCCGTTCTGCAGTCTGCCGATGCTGGGGCCGCCTAGTAAGCGAGACAGGGATAATGAAGGATAGCTTGCTAGTCTGGGTGGGGAAATAGACTCAGATAGGCTTGAGGAACAGCGAATTGGGCGATATTAGGGACTTTCCCCATTGACAGGTAGGAAATACTGGGACTTTGGAGGGTGGTGAAAGGCTAACACCCAATTGATGCAATGTACAAGCCTACAGCTGCATCCATACACTCGCCGACCTGTAGTGTCGGGTAGTTAGGTAAGGAGCAGACTCAGTAAGGATAGCGTATGCAGGCGAACTGTGCTTAGATTGGACTGGGACAGGTCTCTAGACCTAGGCTGAAACCAGGGAAATACTCTGCTAATCGCACAATTACGGTTTTCTTAGTAGTTTATCAGAGCGAAAATCACAAAACAGCTGTGAATATTGGCATATTTGCTCGAATTCCCCTCATTCCGAATGAGTTTTTCTCTGCACTGCACATCAAATAGACAGTTTCAGCCTAATAATGAGCAGAGACATCGAAGCTCTCTGGGGCAAGCTGGAATCCGTCTCCAAAGCAGTGCCCCGGCCCCTGCCCCCTCACAAAGTGCTGTTTTCCTCACACACCCAAGCCACCAGTCTCCCCCAGGCCCGTTTCCGCCCAATTCCCCAAACCAACGACCCCTTAAAGTACGGAATCCCTGTGGAAAAGTACACCTCCGCCCTCATATCCGACCGCACTTACCAAGGCCAGATCCTATCCAGCGAGTTCACGCTGTTGGGAGAGAAGCTGAAGCTGCTATCGGAAAGACTGCAGGTAAAAGGGGAATTAGGACCATGAGAAACGTAGGTTTGCGCTGCTGGATGGGGAGGAACAGGCGGACTTCAATGTCAAGTTCGAGAAAACGATAGCGAGGGTGAGGGAGTTGATTGTGGTTTTGGCTAAATTGGCGCTGGCGAGGGAGACGCTGGAGATAAATCTGCCTGCAAGCAAGAATAAGTCTGCGAAAGAAGCGGAAATATACGCAGAAAACACCGCTCTATTCCTCTCCCTCGCCTCCGTCCTCGAGCAAGTCTTCTCCGACTTCTCCCGTCTGACGAAATTCCAGCGCCAGCGGACCTACTCCCTGCAAGACTGCACCTTCCTACTCAAAAAGCTCTCACAGCTGCGTCTGGGAGTGGGCTACTTGACAGAGGAAATCGCTGCACATGAGGAAAGCATACGAGTGAGTGTGAGGGCTATACAGAGACAGCTGAGGACTGGAAGGTGGTCGCCCCAGAGTCGAAGGACGTTCGTGAACCCTATGGAATTGGGGTTAAAGGACTATACTTTGCATTTGTTGGTGCAGAAGAGTCCGAGTTTGAGGTCGATGAGTCCTGTCAAAGGAGACTTTCCGAAGGCGAAGACTGAGCGATTGCAGCTGGTGGACGGGCAGTACTCCAATGTGTCGAACTTGTACCTGGAAAATGTGTGGCGAAAGGGACAAGGCTTGAAGCGGCCGTCGTCCAAGTACCGCTTTGTGAAGGAAAACAGGGCGGCTCGGGCACTAGATAGAGCCCTCAATAGCGGGAACCGAGAGTTGGCCAATTCCGTGCGACAGCTGATGTCGAAATTCGGCCCAATTCAGCAGAAGACGTATTCGTAGTACGTCGATTGGTAGCAAGGGGATATGGATAAAATAGGAACCGCACAAACGACAGCGCCCAGCCAACCCCCACAGCCGGAAGGTCCCGGCCCCTCTACGCCACTAGCCAGACCCTTCGTAGGCCTCAGCAACCAGGGCGCTACCTGCTACATGAACAGCCTGCTGCAAACACTCTTCATGACGCCTGACCTCAGACACCGTCTGTACGCCTGGACCTTCGAGGAAACCGAGCAGGCCAAGAAGGAAGACAGCATCCCGTACCAACTGCAACTACTGTTCGGCCGCCTCCAACTCTCTCAACTTCCCTGCGTCGACACCCACGGTCTGACCAAAAGCTTCCAATGGGACTACAGAGACTCCTTCACCCAGCACGACGTGCAGGAATTCTGCCGCGTGCTTTTCGATGCAATTGAAAGGTCAGTCAAAGGCACAGCGCAGGAAGCCATCATCAACGATTTGTACCAAGGCGTTCTGATCGACTACGTGAAGTGCCAAACTTGTGGGGTAGAGTCGCAGCGGGAGGACAAGTTCCTAGATGTGTCGTTAGCAGTGCGCAACGACACAGATCACATCTACAACGACTCATTGGAAAAGGCACTGGACACCTTCGTTCGGCCGGAAACGCTGTCTGGGACGAATCAATATTCATGCGAAAAATGCGCATGCAAGCGAGATGCGGTCAAAGGACTGAGGTTTAAGGCTTTTCCGAGAGTATTCGTGATTCAGCTGAAAAGGTTCGATTTGGACTACCGGACGATGACGCGAAAAAAGATAAGCGACTATGTGTCCTTCCCACAAGTGCTGGATTTGAATAGATACATAGCGGCAGAGCAGGGGAAAAGGAGGGAAAAAGTATCCAGTCGCCAGCCCCAACGCTTCATTCCGCCTGACATCGAAAACCGCGTGTTCTCCCTTAGTCGTGCATTCAAGCGGGAAACTCTACCGGAAGACAAGGAAAAGCCTGCTCTTGAGTCGGATCGCCTTTCAATTGCCTACACAGCCCGCAACACCTATCGGCTGCACCGGGAAGAGCGCCAGCGGCGGATCCGCGATTGTCTGGAGTCCGGGGAACACGTCTACGAGCTTTTCTCAGTAATGGTCCACTCCGGCTTCGCTCAGGGCGGACACTACTACGCCTACATAAAAAGCTTCGACAACGAACGATGGTACTTGTTCAACGACTCCAGCGTGAAAGAAGTCGGCGAGGAGGAGCTGAAGCAGACTTTCGGAGGGGAAAACAAAGGCTGGTCAGGGTCCAGCGCCAGTGCTTATTTATTGGTCTACCGCAAGGTGTTAAGGGACAATATCGCTAAGGTGGGAGACGAGGAGGTGCCTGGGTACATCAGAACTGCTATGGAAGAGGAGAAAATGGTGGCTTTCGAAGAAGCTGCGAAGCGGGTTGAAAGCCTGAAGACTCTGACTCTCCGCATATACCATGCAGGGAAAGACAGAAACTTCCTGCTGAGTCGAGAAAAGCCCTTTGCAGACCTGCTGGAAATGGCCCTTGCTGACTTCAATCTAACCGAAATCTCTAGGGCTGATATTCGACTTCGGGCCTATCTTCAGTCCCAAGACACCTTCCTAGATACCTATGACGGCCGGGAGCACCTCTCCTTGGAAGCACTGAAAATCAGCAATTATAAGTCCTTTGCGTTGGAGATCAAGGAGCCGGGACAGCAGTTCCAGGACTACGACCCACAGGCTATCACTGTGCGAATAATTGTTTGGGAAGAGGACAAATGCGCATGCGAGGCCATGACGCTGGCCGACAAGTCCGCAAATCCGAAGAGAGTGCAGATAAAAAAGAATGCAAGTCTGGAGGAACTGACTGGGAAGTTAGAGGGAATGACAGGGATACCTAGGGACCAACAAGTGATTTTGCGTAGGACTTATATGACCAGCAGCGCACAGCCGGAAGTGCTCACTGCAGGACTCAACTACCGGAAAGCACTATCAGACCTGCGAATTGGAGAAAGCTCGGTACTGTACTTAGAAACCGCTAGCGACGGGCAGTACCGCTGGGCCAGAGAATTCGACCTGGAGTCTCACCGTATAACCATCAAGTTCAACTCCCCGGCAGACCCTGCTGCCTACTCCCAATACGACCTACGGCGCAAGCTTGTCCTCGACTCTCGAAGCACTTTACGCAATCTAAAGGATCTTATCGCGAATGACCTGTCTCTCAGTCCTGATACTTTTATCATCCGAAGAGGGTTTTCGAGGGCGGGGTTGGAAGTCAGAGATTTGGACCAAAAGATATCGGTGGTGAATATGATGAATGGGTCAGGGGTTTTTGTGGAGTTAGGCGCCCCTGTGAAGCTTGACGAAAGTCGCATATTTCTGACTATATCAGCTGATGCGAAGCAGGGAAGCAGCGACGGGACCTTGTTTTCCTACTACGACTTAGGACAAGTGATCGTGGGACACAGTAAAAAAATCAGGGAAGTCAAGGACCTAATCGCCGCTTACGCCAATGCCCGCTACCCCTCCTTACACCTCGACCCAGAACATTGCTATTTACGTGAGCAGATCCAGGAGCGACTGGGCAGAACTCTCAAAGAATCCGACTCTCTGCGAGACTACCCACCTGCAGACAGCAAGCAAATCTGCGTGCAAGTCTTCCCTACCAAGGTACCAGACTTGACCCCTAGAGACATTGTGGTGGCGTTCAAACTGTGGAACCCTTCGACCTGGCTCCTTGCACCTGCGATTCACATAGTTGTCAATAAGGACTGGAACTTGCTGCAACTGGGAGAGTTGCTCGCTGAGAAAGTGGATATCCCGGTTGAGTACTTGGAAGCGGCGAAAATCGTGTATCCGCTCAATTTCGTGCGCACGGAGTTGACATCTGAAACTTGGGTGTTGCTCAATAACAAGCGAGACAGGGTGGAAAACGGGCCTTTGTCCCTCCCCAGTGATGGCTACTTGGTGGTTGTGAAGGACAAAAGAGAGGTTTTGAAGGCTTTGAGTGAAAGTGAACAGAAGCAGCTGGCAAGTTTGGCGCGGCCTCAGACGACTGCTTGGAGCTATGAAAAGCCGAAGGAGAGGTCGATGGTGATCACAGTGAAGGGAGAATCGAAGACAAGTTAATAGGCAATAAGGCACATATTGATAAACACGGACTCTCACTTTCCTTTCGGTGATTTCATACAAACTCAGCCCTGCCCCATTCCTACTGTATGAAACTAGGTCTTCCAGGTCAGCAGTTCCTTCGGCCGCGGCTGCGCTGCAGACATATAAGTCTCCGCCTCTTCCCTCGTGCGGACATTATGTCGAAAGTCTCCCAGACTGAACTGTGACTTAGCCGGGGGAACTGCGTCCACAAGGAAAAGCCGAGTCGCCCCTTCTCGCAAAGTCGAAAATCCGCCTACCTTTTTAAAGGGATCTGAGGAGGGACTGAGCGCCTGAGTCTGCATCCAGGCCGGAGTCAGGTCCGACACTCTGTGCAGGTCGTACTTCTTATCACTTGCAGCGAAAGGACCGTAGCGGCCTATGCGCTTGGAGCGGTCTTTGGCTTTGGGAGTGACGGTGATCCAGCCGTTTATGCGACTGAGGAGGGTGAGAGTGCCGTCGTAGCCTGGGGCTTTGCTGACGTCGCAGGAGGACGGGATACTGAACCAGTCCGGCGCATTCTGAGAGTTGACAGTTGACCCTTGCACTATCGGTCTCCCTCTCCTTTCCCCACTAACACGTAATTCCCTAATCTGAATTTTCGTCCCCACAGGCTCCAGCTCCCTCGGCTTCTCCCTAATTCGCACAAACTCTGAATAAGTCACATTGGCCTTCGGTCGCTGTACCATCGACTCTGCAAAGGCTCTGGCCTGTGCAAGTTTCAACGCTTGCACGGAGTGTAAGTCCAGCCTTTCCTGACTACGCGGAGACTGCGGAACAGAGGGCTGCACAGATTGGCTGTGGTGGGGGTTCCTGTGGGATAGGATGGCTGCAGGTCCTGGTTCTGCGTAATGCTTGGGAAAGCGGCTTGGGGTTGGGAGTGGCTGGGTCTCGCCGAGAGCGTAAAAGCGCATTAGCGGGGTGTGACGGGTCTTGGGAGGCAGTTGAACTGTCATATTAGAGGAACTTATAAAGCAAGTTGACGTTTTTATTATTGAATGCTTCTCACAGAAGCGTAAAAGTCATTATAGTGATCTTAGAAGGCGGCTAAACTGTGATACTGAGAGAAACTTATCTAAGCCGCTTGCAGAGTAGGAAGCCGTCCGGAGGACTGATGTTCTCGTAGTAGTCCGCTACCCGCTCTAAGTTCTGAAAACCGAGGTTGGAGTAGAAAGCCAAGGCTTCCTCATTAGACACCCACACATGCAGGTAGATAGCAGCAATGAGTGGATCCTGCGTCGCCTCCTTGATCAAGTTTTCCATAAGAGAGGTCGCGATCTTGAGGCGGCGGTAAGCGGGGAGCACACAGCAAGTCATGATGTAGACAGTGGATTCGCCGGCTCGCCCCTCCACTCTGGCAGTCAGGCCTCCGACTGTGTAGTCACCGAAGTAGGCGAATCGGGAGAATCGCACGTGCTCAGTCACTACCATGTGGTAGAAGTTTGGAGTATATCTCACCGGCAAAGACACCTCATTGATCTTGACGAGCTGCCCATAGTTCTTCTCAGAGACAGCCCCGAAGGTGGCTCGCTCCATACTATGGCGCGGCCTCAGTTCCACAACTACGACTACCTGATAAAGCTTCTGGTCATTGGGGACTCGGGCATAGGCAAGACCTGTCTTTTGCTGCGCTTCGCTGACGACACCTTCACCACTTCCCATCTCCCCACTATCGGCGTCGACTTCAAAATCAAAACCATCGAAGTCGACCGCAAGCAAGTGAAGCTGCAGATTTGGGACACAGCGGGCCAGGAGCGCTACAAAACCATCACTCAGACCTACTATAAAGGCGCTATGGGCATTATTATTGCCTATGATTGCACGGATGAGGATTCGTTCAACAATGTGCCGATGTGGCTGGAGCAGATTCGGAATCATGCTGATGAGGATGTCAAGAAGGTGCTAATTGCAAACAAGTGTGATCGGCCTGATCGTAAAGTAAACACGGAGCAAGGCCAGGCGCTCGCCCAGCAACTAGGTCTCCACTTCCTCGAAACCAGTGCCAAAAGCAACATCAACGTGCTAGAGACCTTCCAATACATTGCCAAGGCCGTCAAAGACTCCAAAGCTGCTGCGCAGACGGAAGCTCCTGGACTCAGACTGGGACAGCAGCGCAAGAGGGACGGCTGTTGCTAGCTAATCGCTCACGCAGTACACCTCGTACACGCCTTCAATTCGCACCACTCCCCTAAGTTGCTCCTCCTCTCTGCCCGCCCGCAGACTGTAGACCTCCCCCGCATCATAGTCCGCCACATACACTTCGCCCTCCGCATACGCAACTCCCCTCGGTCGTTGCAAGCCCTGCGTCTTCATATACAAATTCGGCTTCGCAAGTCTATACGCCCACAACGCCCCATCCTCAGTACTGTAATAGGCGTAGTCAGGGGATAGAGCCAGGCCCCAGGGCTGCTGCAGCATCCGTATGGAACTGTGAATTCGCCACTGATTGAGGTAGACGGCCTTCGCTGGGGCTTGGTTCAGCAGTCCTGCGTCTTCGGTGTCGGCGTGGTTGAGGAAAAAGAGAGTTTGGCTGTCTGGGATGGACAGGGAAACGGGCTGGTTGAGGCTGAGGGCAGTGGAGGTGCGGAGGTAGAGGACGCGTTCTTGGCCTGAAAAGCCACTCCACAGGTCTAAATACGACACTAGAAGGATTGCGTTTCTCGAGGAATCCGCGAGGTAAAGATTGCCGTAGGAGTCGATGGAGCAGTCGTAGGGACTTTCCCCTGTGTATATGGTGGCTGCTATGTAGTTCGCAAGGATGAACCGCTGTTTTAGGTCGGTGTCGATCTCGAACTGGAGGACTCGGCCATCCCCCTGGTCCACAACGTATAGAAAGGCATTGTTTTTGTCATAGCAGAGTCCTGTAGGTTCGGCCAGGCCACTAATCAGGACGAAGCTAGCGAGGGGGTTGGAAGGGGGAATCACCCAGACTTTCCCTGTGCCTTGGGAGCCTGTTTGGAAGGAAGTGGCGAGGAGAAATCGAAGTTTGCCGTCGATTGCCTCTTTGCCATGCTCATCTGGCGACTTAGGAAGCAGGTGAGTGTCTCGGTTCCAAGGGTTTTGATCAGAGCTGACTTCAATGAAGGAGTAACTGGACAGAAATGAACTTTCGCTTCCAAACAGCAAACACAGCATCCACACCAGCCCCAACTTCGACATTTTAAAGGCGTTATTGCAAGGTGTAGATACGAAAGACAGCTACTTTTTAGCTATTTTGAATCGCTTGCTAGTCACTATGAAGCCGTAAAGCACTGTCAATGTCTGCAGCATGACCAAAGCCGCAGAAAGCAGTAATCCCCATTGCGGCTGGAAATCAATTGGTCCGCTGCCTTCACACAAGTTATGGTCCTTAGATACAGGCTTGAAGGACTGGAAATCTGCAATTACGCAGTAAACCCCAAATCCAGTTATCATCATTAGCGCTGGAGAGGCTATTAGCAGGCGTATTGACGGACATTGGAAGTCCTTTGCACGAGTGATGTATAGGTGTAGGACTGCTGACACCAGGCCTAGGCCTGCACTGTAGACTAGGAAGAACAATAAAGCTCCACTTGCATGGTCTAATCGCTTGATTCCAGCGCAGAAGCCGGGACAGTGCTGTTCTGGCACACTGTCAGGCATCCAGTGACAGAGGGTGTAGTGCAGGGCGTAGAGGTGTTCTTCGAAATCTGACCCTGGCAGGGAGAGACTGCGGGCACTGCCTACTCCAAATTGGAACCAGCAGTAGTCGAACCAGTCCGGAATGCTGAGGGAAAGTAGGACGAGCGCGACCACTGCAAGCTGAAGGAAGGCGAAAAGGTAGAGAGGCCGGTTTGATGTCCGCATCTATTACCAGCCCAGGCCAGAGCCTAAAGGTAGTCAATAGCGCTATTTCCCCCTTTCAAATCGCTAACATCTCAGAAAAAATCGTCACTTCTCCCAACAAATCGTCCTATTCTAGCCCAAATCTACGCAGAAACTAGGACTTATAAGGTCGATTTGCAGTGATTAGAGGTCTAAACGGCATAGAACTGGCGGGTCTGTGGCACACATTCGTCTGATCTTGAAGTGCAGCAGCGCCACTGCCAGGAGCAGCAAGGCAATGAGGCAGAACTGGGCGCGGATTAGCGTATTCTTGATCTGCAGACTGCGGAGCGACTCTGCGCTTTTGGTTTCGTCTTCGACAGTAACTGTACGCATCAGTGAGGAGGAGGTCATGAATTGCTGGGCGTAGCTGCGGTTGAGCGGGTCCTGGGACTTCATTTCTATGGTTCGGAAGTGAGGTTAACTATTGGAAGTAGAATGGACGCTTGGGATTCTCTTTCTCGAAGTCTTGCTCCTCCTGCTCCTGCGTCTTGACGTATAGGTCTGAGGTCGTATCCGCCCTTTCCCGCTTCATCAACTCATTGAACGCAGCGGCCAAGTCACTCATCTCCAAAGTCTCATGCTCCGCCATGCCCAACTTCTGTCGCTTCTTCTTGCACAACTCCAAGAAGTCATGCACAAAAGTCTTCACACTCTCTTCCTGCTCTTTCGTCTGTCCGTACTTCTTCTCACAGTACGCGTTAAATATCTCGTAAATGTCATGCTGGAGAGGGTGTTGGTTGTAGGTCATTGCTTCCCAGTGACGTTCGCCTTTGTGAACTAGCATGTCCCAGCCGCCGTACCGGTAGGTTACCATGGCTTGGGGCACCCGGCGGTAGAAGCTGCGCAGGGCTAGGGTGAAGCTTTGGTCGAGCAACTTGTTGCCCTGGAAAAACTGGTTCGAGGCACGCTTGATGGTCCTGTAGACGTGAAGGATGCGGAAGGGGAAGTAGCTGTAATTCTTGTACGTAATGAAGTAGGTCTGGTCCTTGGGCGGCATAACGGCCTTGATGAAGGGGTGGAAGTTTTTGTCATAGTAGCCTAGTCCGGGCGAGAAGTTCCACAGCCCCTTGTTTCTGAGCTTATAGACCATTATTTTCCCAGCGCAGAGGCCGAGACAGGCAGTGGTAATAATGGAACAGCAGGAGCATACAGTCGCCCAGGTCATCAAGATCCTCGGCCGCACAGGCTCCCGAGGAGGAATCACGCAGGTGCGTGTGATGCTGCTGGGCGACAACAAGGACCGCACTCTGATCCGCAATGTGAAGGGACCGGTGAGAGAAGGCGACCAGCTTGCCCTGCTGGAGAGCGAACGCGAAGCCCGCAGACTTAGATAAGCTCTAGACCCAGTGCACTAGTTGGGGCGCCAGTCCCGCCCTCTGCGCCAGTCTCCCCACAGTCCTGCACAGCCCTGCTGGACCACTCACCCATACCTTGCCCAGTCCCCAGGTACCAAGCATGTGCAGTAGGGACTGTTTGCGGGCTTGTCGACTACTGGTAGTGCTGTAGTGCAGACTTAGCTGGAATCTCGGAGCTGGGGGCTGACACAAGCGCTGTAGACTTGTTAGCATCTGCACACCCACGGCCTCGGCTTCACTGCGGAAACTTACCCAGAGGTGGAGGGACAGTCCGTCCAGTGGAGAGCTGTCGAAGGCAGCGGTGTAGCCTTGGGCCTGTGCTTCTTTGTACCATAACAGTTCTATCAGGTCGAGGAAGGGAAGCACGCCTGTGCCGCCTGCAATGGCTAGGGCCTGGCCTCTCCAGTCCGGCTCTAGGCCTAAACCCGCTCCGAAAGGACCCTTCAGTAGCACTTGGTCGTTGGACTGGAGAGTACTGAGCCAAGGACTCACCTTTCCTGTAGGGTAAATTCGGACAGTTAATGGGAGAGTAGGGGTGGATTCTGGCAGTGTAGGAGCCTCAACCAGCCCTGTGCGCTGCGCTAATTGCAGCCATCGTCTCCGTCTATCGTTTTTCATGCAAAATGCAAGGCTGTAGTAGCGTTTGTGCCTCTCTGGCCCCTGTTTTCGCTTGAGTATCATATGTTTTCCGTACTGTTGCACAGGCAACTGGTCTGTTATTTGCATGAAATCGGCAGATTGGAAGCCTAATAGACACACAGACTCACTCAATCGCTCCATATAGGCGAAATTCCACGTTTTATAGCTAAAATCCGCCTTGATTCCCTGCAAAAGTCCTTCTTCTGGTCTCAAAGTAGCCACAGCCATCCGCTTACAGAGCTGTTTTGCGTAGTTTGAGTGAGGAAAATCGCCAATTCCATATATGAATCTGCCAATATCGGAGCCTAGCTGGCTCTGCAGGGGACTTAGGCCTCCAGGATGGTACAGGGACAGGGCTGATAGGTCTAGGATGTACTGGTTTAGGTAGCATAGGGATTTGCCAGAGGAAATGAGACGATTTACTTCGGTTGGACTGAAAATCGCCTTGGAGCGCTGTAGGAAGCAACGAGTAACCCGCTTCGATCGAGAGAAAATCTCGACTACCACAGTGCAAACTGCTAAAACACACACCAAAAAGAACGACAAATCCGTCGACTTGTACAACATCCTCCTGCCAAAGTACACATTCCGAATCGCCACAACCGTCGTCGCCAGTCCAAACGCAGAATGCGCATTTCTCGCGACTCGCACAGGCCCCGGCTTCGAGGTAGCATAAGAGAGATAGAGGGCGCCCAGGCCTGTGAGCAGTTGGAACAGGGCAAAGCCACCCACCCAAGTCCCCACTCTAGCATGGAAATTCGACCTGCCGCCTTCCGACTGCAGTACTGCATACACCACCTGATAGCAACTCATCCCCAGGACTAAAGTCCCCCCGACTACATGGACTAGTATCGAAGCCACGTGGAAACGCAGGGCTCTGGCAACTGCAATGAGCCCCGGGGCTGCGATTCCCCATAGAGCGAGCATCCAGTCTCCGTGGGAGGACCAGAGGGTTTGGTCGAGTTTGGGCTTGGAGACGGCCTTGGAGGCTAAATCCACCTCGATAACTCCGGATCCGTCGTAGTGGTAGTCGAAGCCTGGGTCTGTGGAGTAGGCGTAGGAGATATTCATTGGCGCTTTGCGGACGATTGTATCGTATGGATCTCCAGTTTTTAGCCTTCTCCTCACTTTGACCCTGATTTCTCCCTTAGTCCAATTCCTTTCCCTGACTTCCCAGTCCTCCGTCCCTCCCAACTCCTCATCCCTCCTAGGCCGAGTGTACCCCACTCCATAGCAGTCCTGCACCAGTACTGTGCCGTTGTCCATAGAGGTCACAACCACCATGTCCACATCCTTCATACCACTGCCTAGGCCGATCCCGCACCACCCGGGACTGGGACACAGCAAATCCAGCTGGAGGGATTGAGGTAGGAGGAGAATGTCGAGGGACATTAGAGGGGTGAGGTAGAAACCGGCAGTGAGTAGTGGCATTAGGCGTGGGAATAACCCCATTAAGTCCTTTACAAATGAACATGTACTTGCTAGTCATTATACTATGGACCCACATCAGCAGGAAGAGCAGAAGCGCACATACTCCATCCGAGTATACTTCCAAGGCAAGGACAAGTTGATTGCCATCAATAAGGAAGAGCCCCTCGCAGAGCTGAAGGCCAAGGCTATCTCCGAGTTCCGAATTACTGATTTCGCTCCTGATTGCCTGCGACTCAGAGGCTATAGTCCTTTCCGGGACTTCTACGAGGAGACTTATGAGGGTCGAGACCAGTTGTCTTTTGAGACTCTCAATATATGCAATTACAAGAACATGGTTCTGGAAACCAAAAATCCCGATGAGGAGTACCTAGGGATGAGTCTCAAAGTGAGTGTATGGGACAAAACCATTCCCACTATGGAGAACATGACTCTGGGCCAGAAAACCGTCAACGACAAGCGCCTGCGAATGCCCAGAGACGCCACTCTCAAACAGCTCCTGGAGAAGATCGAGAAAATAACAGGTCTGCCGCCTTCCCAGTTCTGCGTGATGAAGCGCAATTACAGCCTCGGCCCTTCCGAAATAGAGGTGATTTGGCACACTCTAGATGTGCACAAGTCCCTGACTCTGCTGAAAGTGTACGACGGCATGACTCTGTTCGTAGAGCCGCTCGAGGACGGCAGGGCTATCAAGTGGGAGGAGGAACTGAAAAGGGAGCTGTACATGTACGTCATCAAGTTCAACCACCCTGATGATGCACCCAGCTGGTCCCTAAACGACTACAAGCACAGTGCTATCATTGATTCCCGCGAAACTCTCATCAGTCTCAAAGTCCTCATCGGCAAACTCATCAAGATGGACAGTGACAAGTTCATTCTGAAGCGAGGAGGCAATCAGGGCGCGGAAATCAAGGAACTGGAGTTGAAGATCAGCCAGAGTAGTCTGTACAACGGAATACTTATCTATGTGGAGCGGGGAGTGCCCTCGCCTCCTGACGTGTTCCGCATATGTGTGTCGTATGCGGCTCAGCCCAAGGCCCGCGCCCCAGACTCCATTCGATATGAATTCACTGAAGTCGTGGAAATGCCGCTCAGTGGCAACTTGACTGTGCAGGAAGCCAAGGACCAAATCTGTGCCAAAGTGACTTCCATGTACCCCTCCATGACTATGCAGTCCACCCACATCTGCCTGAGAGAGCGCAACATTGACCGTCTCAGCCGAGTTCTCTGCGAAACTGACTTACTGAAGAACTACACTCTATATGAGAAAAAGCAACTCTGCATCCAGGAGTTCCCTGAGCCTGTTTCTGAACTCGACAACTCTGACATCGCCATAGTCGTTCGCAGGTGGAGTCCTTCCACTTGGGAACTCACTGCTCCTGTGGAGATTTCCCTCACCCGCTATGCCACTTTCCATCAGATGGGGGAAGCCATCTGTGCTAGGCTGGGAGTCGGCTTGGAGAACCTACGCGCAGCCCGCATCGCCAACACTTGGAACTTCTCCATAGTGGACCTACCCACTGAGCAGTGGTTCCCGCTGTATACTTCCTCTTTTCGTATTTCCAGTCAGCCCTGGTATTTGGCCTCTGACCGAAACTTGATTGTGGTGAAGGACTCAAGCGAGCCGCTCGTGGAACTGACAGAAGAAGACAGGGCCCAGTTTGCCAGTAAACGCACCCATTAGATATGTCTATGCTAGGTAAAATCTCTGTTTTCTGTTGCTTGTTGTAGCTCTCCACACAGCTTTTCTCCTATATTAGTCTGTATCTGTTCCAATACAGAATTCTAGCCAACAACTATATATGAAGACTAAAAATGTGTATTCCGCTAATTTAAAAGCACCATTTAGCGACTATTTATCGTATTAAGGGGACTAAATTAGCCCTGAGTCACTGTGGAATCCGTCCATTACTTGTATAAATCTACCGAAATAGCACTATTATAAGCCTATTCTGAAGGAAATCAGGCTGAAAGGAGGTCTTTTAGTGTCAATATGTTGATAATTATTCCCATATGAGTCAATAACTCGACTGCCCAATGCCAACTTCCCCTACATCTCTATACTAGAAACCCACACTCTGTCAATTTCATTTAAACCTAGGCAGCGCCTTGCCTTTCCCCTTGCCCGGCGTCACCGCTTCCCTGCTTTTAGTAGGACTGGCGACTTCCTTGAGAGTGCTGGGCGTCAAGTACTCCCCCTTCATAACGGACAGGTTTATATGCGACAAAGTCGCTGCTTTCTTCTGAGTCCCAAGTGCGCCTTTCGGCTTAGGGACCATTTCCAGGCTGTTTCGAGGCTTGGTAGGGACTGTTTCCGCTGCTTCCAGGCTTATTCGAGGCTTACTAGGCCTCGGAGGCTCGACTTCTACACCCTGTTTGAGCAGAATATCAGCCAAAAACAGCAAAGCGAACGCTATCCTTCGCATTTTCTCCCTATCCGCGAACTCTATCAGCTGTTCCAGGCAAGTCCTCGGTATCTCCGTGGAACTCCGGCTAATAAAGGGGTGTCTCAGTGCCTGCTCCGCCGAGTACCGCTCAATCGGCTCCAAAGCTGTCATTTTCAGGAATAGACTTTTGGCCTGCGGGTTGAAGTCCTCGGGAAAGGTCCAAATTGGCTGTTTGAGTTTGGATAAGTAGGACTCTGCGGTGTCTTCGGGCTCGTATAAAGGGTGGCGGCCTGCTAGGGACATGTAGAGGATAATGGCGCAGCTCCAGATGTCCACTGCTTTGGAGTAGAAGAAGCGACGGCCTTGCTCAGGAGCCATGAAAATAAGGGTACCGCAGAGGTCTGTCAGCCGATCCACCACATCCGACCCTTCAAACTTGAAACTAAGTCCGAAATCAGTGATTTTAATAGAGTCCAGACAGTCCTGCTGGCTGAGGAGGATGTTTTCCGGCTTTAAGTCCTGGTGGTATATATTGCGACTGTGGATATAACTCACTGCCTGTAGTAGGCTTTGCATCAGACTCGCTGCTTCTCGGTCTTCTAGACGTCTGCGGGAGATGAGGGATTTGAGGGAGCCGCCGTGGAGAAGTTCCATTTGGAGGTAGACAGTGTCTTTGATCTGCACTGCGCCTTGAAACTGCACTATATTGGGGTGGGACAGACTCGCCAGTATCTCTACCTCCGTCTGCACTCTCTGAAATGCTTCTTCGGACCCTCCCACAGGCAGCTGCTTGACAGCGCACTCTACCTTCGTCTCCCTATTAAGGCAGTGCCACACACTACCGAAACAGCCCTCCCCCAGCACTTGCTTGCACTCATACAGCTGCTCCAAGCGCTCGAAATCCCGTTGTGTGATCCACGCCGAGGCCATTAAAATTGCTTTCACTGGCCTCTCTAATCACTAGGAAGCCTCGGACCTCTGAGGAGAGGAAAGTACTGGAAAAGGCTTGGGAAGGTAGTGGAAATGGAGGTCTGGGAGGACTTATGAATAGGAAATTGAGAAGCAGGGAAAAGAGTAGTAATGGGATGTTGCGGACTACATCGAATAAAAGAGGAGGTGAGGCCGCAGGAACACAGACCAGCTGATGAAACTGGTCTGAAGAAATTGAGGCTGGCTTTGCAGGATATGAAGAAGACAGATGCAGTGCCAGCACTGGCACTCGAAAGCAACCCTTTGCATCTAAAGCGCATACACCAGAGTGAGGCCTCAGAGGGCTCAGTTAGTCACAGAAGCCGACATAACTCTTAGCGCTATGAAGACAGCTAGAAGCTACCTAACTCGGCTGGTAAAGAGGTAGCAGGCTGGGCGTTTCCTTGCCAATAGTCCAGTATTCCATCCAATTGACTCAGCAGTTTGCTCACTTCTGGACTGTCCACCTCCCCATAGCTCCGCACAGCTCTAGCCTCTCTAGGGAGGGCTGCATACGACCTGTCCACTCATATGTAAGGCCTATTTACTATAACTCACTATATACACTGGGCCAAAGCTAAATCTATATCATTACAAAGCAGAAGTCGGCTAAAGGTTCAAAAGGTCCACTCCCGCTACCGTCATACCCGCCTGCACTATAGGCACAAAGCGAGATTCGTGTCTCAGCACCAGCCGCTCCGACTCCCTACGCGGCTCTGCATAGGGTCTCCAAGGCTCAGGATTGGGACGCAGCGAAGGCTTGTGTATGTCTTTCCGCATAAAGTCGAGTTCTTGCAGGGCGGATTGGCGCTGGGCGCTGAGGCTCAGAGACTCTTCCTTTAGCTGGGTTAGGAGGGCTTGGATGCCTTGGTGCTTGGTCGAAAAGGAGTCTTGGAGGGTCGTGGAGCTGTCGCTGGGGACGGATGGGAAGGGATACGGGCGATTTGTCTGTTTAAAAGGGTCTTTTTGGGTATATTTTGCCAGGGAAACAGGCACTTGAGAGGCTTGTTGTGGAGATTTTGTATAAGAAATAGGCACTTGAAGGGCTTTTTGGGGCGATTTTGACTGGAAATGGAAGGAATTGGGGACCTTTGGAGGCTCGGAAGTGGGAAACGGCTCGGGACTGGCAGGGCGCAGACCTTGTCTGGACCTGAGTTCTCTTCTGTACTCGTCTTCTAGCTCTTTTCGCTGTTTTCTGAGTTTTTCTTCCTCAATTTGCTCGGCAATTATCCCCTTTTGACGCTCTTCAGCAGCTCTCTCTCTCCTCTGTTCCAACTGCAAATCCAGCAGTCTCTTGAGTTCCTCCTGCTTCCGCAGCCTCACCGTCCGTTCCTGCGCTGCAGCTGTGGGCCAGTCAGCGCTGGGCAGGAAGGGAGGGGGGTGGCTGGGCTTGCTCGAAGGGAGATAGGGGGAAGTGTCTGGAGTAGGGGGAAATGTATGCTTTGGAGGAGTGGGATTGAGGGGGTTAGGCATAGGACGGTCTCTTTCCCGTGGATACTGATACGCCGCTTCCTGTCCTTTCTGCAGCTTTCCCCACCGTTCCCCCCTCTCCTCCCCCCCTCGTCCAGCCTGCAAGCCTCCAGGTCCGTACCCCGCCTCTCTCCAGCCCTCCAGCAGAGCCTCCCCTCGCAGGCCTACTTGCCGTTGGTAATGGGAACTCATGAATATGCTATTTAAAGCTGCGGCTGTCGCAAGCGTCGCTGAGGGTTTGCAGGAACTTGGCGACGGACTGCATGAATACCTCGGAAGTCTTCTTCACACTAGAAGTGTGAATCGCCAAATGCCCCGCAAAGCAGTCTGCGTCCACATTCGCCTCACAAAGTGTGCACTTCACCAGTCTTTTCCCCGTCTCCACATACTCCTCAGTGCATGTTTTCCTCCTCTTCTCCACAAACGAAGCCTTCAACTTCGCCCAGCCCTGCGTTTTCGTCTCCCTCCTATGCTCCTCCATATGCTCCTCCCGCTCCTGCGGCGTCTGAAAGCGCAAGTTGCACAGTCGGCAGGTCACCAACGCCTCGGGAGTAAGCTGGTCAAGTGTAGTTCCGTGCGACTTGAGGTGGGCGTTGAGGTTGAAACTGTCTCTTACGGAGTGGCCGCAGATGGGACAGGGGAATTCCTTGATTTGCTGGTGGACGGTCTTGATGTGCCGCTTGCGACTTATGTCTGTGGAGAAGGACTGGCCGCAGGTGGCGTAGGAGCAGGGGAAAGGCTGTACCCAAACCCCACTATAAATATGCTCAACCCGGCCTACTAACCTCCCTGCCAAGCCCCATTCCCTCCAGTCCTTTACTACCTACTCCTTCTCTTCGACCTGGTAAACGGCCAACACCTCCCTCGCATACTCCCACAGCATCCTATAGGTTTCAGGCTTGGTATCGGGATTATGCTTAAGTCGCAGGGTCTGGGCGCCCTCGCTGTCTAGCCAGGTGCGGAAACGCTGTGTGAAGACTGTGTGGCTGAAAAGGTGGTTTTTGTATTTGCGGTTGTAGGAGGGGTATTGGTGGGATTTGCCTGGTTCTCCGAATTTCCCCAAATAATCGCGCCAAAAGCTGCGGTCGCCGAGGCCCTTTTTCAGCTTGGGAAAGTCTCTCTTCATTGCACTTCTAAACGCTCTGAGCCAGAACTTGTCCTTTTCCTCGTTCTTCCTGCAGCCAACCTCCTGCGACTTCGGATTCGGCCTGCGGCCTCTCGGCAACTTCGCAGTCTGCGTGCTCATTTCCCTCATCAAGCAGAGACGAAACTGGCCCGGGACCTCCTCTTCTCGCGCTCCACTGAATACCTCCTCCAGCTCTTCCATTACTTTTATTAGAACTCAACAGGACTGAGAGACAGGAAGGGGTGGGGGCTGCTGGGGAAATGCAGGGAAATCTGCAGGGTTGGATAAGTTGGTGGGGAGATATGCTGTATAGAAATGGGCAAGGTACTTGTTGCCATACTTTTTATTTATTGTTTTGCGTCGGGGAGTCTTTTTCTTGGGTCTATTGAGTTGCGAAGTATGTAAAATCACACTATTAGCAGAGTTTTAAGACTGCGAAATGTACCTTTGCCTTGAAAATTTCATAGAATGTTAGGGAAATGTAAGAGACAGATTCTGCAAAAGGGCATTTTAGCTCTTTTTAAGGACCAAAAGCCAATCGCAGCAGTGCCTTTAATAGGCCGCGAAAAGGCCAAAAGACCCATATTTGGTTACTATAGAGTCCGTATGGGCTCTCCTCTCCGTCCAGTATTGAAGGTGACTGTGAGCAACCCCGTGCTCGAGTTCCAGGCTACAAGAGTGCGCTTGCCGGCCCTCTCGCCTGTCAGAGTGGTGAACAGCAGTCTTCGAAGTGTGCAAGAGAGCCGCATTCCCCACAAGTACGACCACTTCCATGAGAAAACGTATGAAGTGGATTTCGTACCCAAGTTTTACGTGAAGAGATTTGAGAGGAAATCAGGACAGGTCTACGGACGGCCGCTGGAACTGCTGCACGCCTTTCGACTAGTGACAGGGAAAAGGGAAGTGGCCAGGACCAGCAGGGCGCACTCAGTACTGACAAGACGCACTCCCAGTAAGTCCCCTACTCCACTACGGAAAGAAACCACTCTATCCGCCACTCCAGCCAGACAACTACACCGAATGGTGCTGTGTGTGCAGGACGGAGCGGAGCTGGACAGTTCAAAGCTGCACACATTGACTCTGGACCTAGGAGCCATTCTGCACCGCTGCTTCGCCGTCAATCGTACATCGGAAGTTGCGAATGTATTAGCTCAGCATGCACTTGATGAAGTACTAGAGCAAGCCACCCTCTCCCTTCACCCCAATGTCCCCTTCTCAGCTCTCTACTACGTGAGCGGAGAGCCAGTTTCCCACCTCGCACAAGTCCCCCCAGACTGCAAGGTGCTAGTGGCCGGCTGGGCCGACAAGTTCCTCGGACTTAGGTAATATGGGGAGTGTGGCAGCACTGAGCGCTTGCTTGAGTCGGACTCTGGGAGTGCTCCTGCTGTCCCTTATCCCTGTGAACCAGTTGCTAGTGGCTCCGCCGCTGCTGCTTGCTGCTGCCTACTACGCAGTTCGACAAAGAGTGTGGATGGCGTCTGAGAAGGCGCAGCCGTGGAGGCAAAGCGTGAAGATACTGATTTTGGCAGCTGTCAAACTGGTGAATATGTGTCTATTGGTGTACTTTGCACACTGCGGACAGCCTTACATGTAAGGGGTATGCAGACTAGTGGCGATGGAGACCAGCTTCATACCACTCACCGCAATTGCGACAGGCCGGATTGGAGGGTGGAAAGCGCTGGGACTACTGCTGTGGCTGGCCCAGCTCGCATTGGGGTGGTACAAGGTAGGTCCGTGGCTGCTGGTTTTGGCAGTACTGTGGGGCGCACTAAGCCACGTCCAGGACTATATGAACAGTCGCTTGGGAGCGGTGGATTCCTCGAGGATTCGATTCATTTCCTGGGGGTTGGCGGCTGGGCTTGGCCTGTTTCTATCTCTTTTCCGCTTTCCTTCGGTGTCGCTTTCGGTTCCGATCCCTGCTTCCGACCCGTCCACTACTGCATGCTTATACCTCATTGGCTCGCTCCTGTTAGTGGTCTTACCTGAGCTGATTTCCCTGACTCCAGAAGAGGAAACCCTGCGAGTAGCAGGCGGCCTAGCCAGTCTAACCGCCTGTTTCTTCTTATCCCGCTTCGACCTGGCCTTCTACGCCCTTCTCAGCGTCCTCAATTTCTTCACTACCGCCGCTATCACCTACGAAAGCGAAGACCCAGATTTACCTCAAAATCGCTCCCAAAAGAGCATTTTGACTCACATCCTTTCTCACAAGGACTCCAGCCGTCTAGCCGCGTTTTTCCTGTAATTCCCACCCAGCCTGACAGTGTTCTTTATGGTGGTGGAGGCCCTGTATGGGTACTGGAGCAATAGCCTTGGACTCATGTCTGATGCTGCGCATATGTGCTTTGACGCAACTGCGCTTGCGATTGGACTATACGCTTCGTATGTATCGAAATTCCCGCCTGATGAGGACTACTCCTATGGATACCTGCGGTACGAGGTCCTGTCCGGCCTGATAAACGGCATTTTCCTGGTATTCGTGGGTTTTTCCGTATTTGTGGAAAGTATCGAGCGCATAATGGAGCCTCCGGAAATCAACTCCGAGCAACTCATCCTCGTCTCCGTTCTCGGCCTGGGCATAAACGCCCTCGGCCTCTGCTTCTTCCACGACCACTCCCACTCCCACGAGGAAAACGACAGCAATTTGCACGGTGTTTTCCTGCACATCCTTGCAGATGCACTGGGGTCTGTGGGCGTTATTACGTCCTCTATCATTGTTAGTACTTGGGAGTGGTATGTTGCGGACCCGATTTGTTCGCTGATTATTTCGATACTGATATTTATGAGTGTGGGGCCGCTGTTGACGGATGCGGTGAAGGTGTTGATGCAGAGGGATGTAGGGGGGAAGACGAAGAAGGTGAGGAAGGCGTTGGCGGAGGTGGAGGGAGTGGAAGCGGTTGAGAAGATGCATGTGTGGAAGTTGGCGGGAGACCAATACGTCCTTACAGCAGTGCTGCACCCTGCAGCTAGCACCAATCCCTTGCAACTGACCCAGGCAGCGAAGTCTGTATGTGAGCAACTCCGCATCCACAACGCGACGCTCCAAGTGCACAGTGCTCTTCCAGAAGCCGATCAGTAGTCTAGCAATTTGCCGCAAAGCTAGTTTAGTGTCTGAAATCCTGCCTATTACTCATATGAATTTGCCCTTTACACCAATGAACGCTGTGAGGCATTACCAAGGCAGCCTTTCTTCAGGTCTAGTAGAGCGCAATTGCTACGGATGATCGCTTCTATCGAAAAAGCTGCTAGTTTTCAGGTGCAGACATATGGAGTCTGGCGCGTTAAAAATGAGCGCCGAGCAAAGTCTCTCACTGAAGTGGTTCCAGGACACTGAGAGAGTACAGAGACCTAAAAGCAAATGCAGAGGCAGGCTATTCAGAACCTAGAAGAAGGGGTTGAAGCCTGCGACAAAGCTCTCCTGCTCCAAGTCAACTTACGGGCAATTTAACCAGGATGTGCTTGGAACAATATGTTTGATTTCCTGCCTTTAGCAGGGAAACAGTTGTGTTTTGTGCGAGAACTGAGCGAGTATTAGACAGGAATTCTCGAGTACTGGAGGAAATCCACATAGAATTTTGCACAATTTCCAACTGTAGCAATGGGCAAACAAATTCGCTTCTTTACACATGATATGTTTAAACTATATATTTCGGATGTGTGTTAGTCTCAGGAACTACGCAAGTGG
>Ga0247837_1003203_pt1 | contig 29165 bp, 23 predicted proteins | sample LaCtaG_2_FD_187115 | JGI IMG/M metagenome (GOLD analysis project Ga0247837, IMG submission 187115) | Freshwater microbial communities from meromictic Lake La Cruz, Castile-La Mancha, Spain - LaCruzMarch2015_14.5m | ecosystem: Environmental > Aquatic > Freshwater > Lake | place: Spain: Castile-La...
GCATGCATCCTCGCCAACCCCTCCGAATCGGAAAGAGATCAGCCTAACCAGTGGCCGGGTTTTACTCCGCCACGCGACAGCACTACGCCGCCGCTCCACTGGCCTTGTTTTGCACCGGCGCGCACACACCACGAACGTGAAGAAACCATCGAGATCATCGAGGCTTTTTTCGAGCGCTTGTTGAAGGTTGAGCCCCTGCTGCATGCGCCAGGAGAGATAGCCGGCGGCCACCTCGGAGTCGTTGTCGGTCTGGAAATTCATCCCCTCGCGGTGGAGCACGCGCCGCAAGTTGTGGTGGTTGGACAGCGAACCGTTATGCACGAGGCACTGGTCCAGACCGGTCGAGAACGGATGCGCACCGCTGGTTGTCACGGCAGATTCGGTCGCCATTCGCGTGTGGCCGATCGCGTGGGTGCCGGACATTTCAGACAGCGCAAATCGAGATGCCACGGCCGTCGGCAAGCCGACTTCCTTATAGATTTCGATGGCCTCGCCGATCCCCATGATCCGGATCGTTGGGCAGTGCTGAGAAACGAGGGCATTCACTGCGCCGAGCGCGTCTGCGGGAACGTGGACCACCGCGTGTGTCGCGCGCTCGTCGATGCGCACGGGACGCCGGAGTTCCGCCTCTAGCACCATGGCAAGCGCGGGGAAGTCAGCGGCAGGGTCTGCCGATTGGACCGTGATCTTGAGCTCGCCTTCGACTGCCGTGCCGTAGACTGCAAAACCCGCCGAGTCCGGGCCGCGTTCACACATCGTGGACAGCATTTCGGCCGTCAGCGAGCCGAGCTGTGGCTCAAGCTTGGCATCTTTTAAATACAGGCCGACAATTCCGCACATCAGGCGCGCATCCATTTTTGCGTCACACGCAAAAATTTTTACAATGAACGTGCGCCATCTGTTAATTGCGACGTCAGGATCGCGAGTAAATGATGATCGAAAGGTAGGTCGCCGGGAGCGTTCGCAATACCTCTGGACCGTGAAACTCGGCACTGTCGAACATCAGGCTGTCGCCGGGCGCGAGTGCGTAGCTGCGATCGCCGTGTCGGTAGTCGACTTGGCCGGTCAGCATATAAAGGTACTCGATGCCTTCGTGCCGGAAGTTGGTATAGGGCTCTGCGGATTGGTCGAGGATGATCAGATAGGGCTCGACCGCAACGGGTCCGCTCAGTGGCTGGCCCAGCATGATGTAGCGATGCCCAACCTTGGTTCCTCGGCGGCTGATCGAGACACCGTGTCCGGCTTTCACATACGTGCAGCCGCGACTTTCTTCGAGTGACGCCAGCAACGTCGAGAGCGGCATATTGATGGCGCCCGACAACAGTTGGAGTGTATTCAAAGATGGCGAGATCTGACCGGTCTCGATGCGCGAGAGCATGGCAGTCGATATTTCGGCAGCTTGCGCCAACTCCGACAACGTCAGGCCCGCAGATTTGCGGCTGTCGCGAACCCGCGCTCCGATGACCTGCTCCAGGCTTTTGACCACGACCAGAGGCGCGCCTGATCCGGTCGCCAGGCTCTCTTCGGCCGGATGCCCTGGCAGGTTCGCGTCCGGACTTTTCTTGACGGCCATCGCAATTGCCCAACCCAGTGTGTCCGTAGCTGCAAGGATTCCATGAACGCCGGGCTTTGGGAACGCGTAACGATCCGGACGCTGCCAAGTATCTTCAACCGACGCTGATTCGGGTTTGCCGGAGACTGCTTTTCGGGTCAGGCCAACCGCGAACGCGATGGGTTCGAGCGTCATAGCTCACCCTCTCACGACTTGGAGCCTCCGGCAAACCCGGAGCGGTACAGCATTCGCCCGTCCCGTCACTTGCAGACCCTGTGGGTTAAACTGTACGAGCTGACATCGAAGCAGCAGGAATGCCATCAACAGCGTCGCGCCGGGACCGGTCCTGAGCAATCGCATCATCGAGACTCACAGAACTCGCACCCATTTGCCCCGTCCGATTGGGTTCGTGCGGTTGATGATCGACAGGTGGCCCGGTTGGGACTGGCAGTCGACGTAAAACCGTGCAAGCGAGGCCCCATCATGCGCGAAACCTTCGTCTACACATCCCTGCCGGTCCGCGCGCTGTTCGACGTTGCGGCTGCCGACGGCGTCGCTGCCGAAGCTGATCGGTTAAAGTGGACCCGCGTGCTGCTGATCATGGCGCCGGGGGAACGGGCGGCCGCAGCGTCTGGGTCGATATTGGCAGCGCTTGGTGGGCGCGTTTCCGCCGTGTTCGCCGATGCCCGCGAGCATGTGCCAGTCGAAGTGCTTGCGGCGTGTATCGAGGCGCATGGCGCAGTTGCGGCGGACGGGATCGTCGCCATCGGCGGAGGCTCTGCCATCGGGCTTGGCAAACTTGTAGCGGCGCGCACGAAGACGGCGTTGATCGCGGTGCCGACGACTTATTCGGGAGCCGAGCTGACGCCGTTCAACACGGTGACCGAAAACGGGGTCAAGACGCAGCACCGCGATGTTGCAATGCTGCCGATGGCGATCGTCTACGATCCGGAATTGACGCTGTCGCTGCCGCTCGCCGTGACCGGGCCGAGCATGATGAACGCGTTGGCCCACGCGATCGAGGCGCTCTACGCGCCGGAAACAAACGCAATCGTCGCGCTTAAGTCGGAGATGTCGATCGGGTTGGCAGCGCGGGCGTTGCCCAAGGTTGTGGCGCGCCTCGATGATCGCGATGCCCGCCGCGACTTGCTGTTGTCGGCGATGCTGTGCGGCGAGCTTTTGGCGGTGACGTCCGTCGGGCTGCACCATAAGCTGTGCCACATCCTCGGCGGGGCGTTTGGACTGCCCCATGCGGGCGTCAACGCGGTGATCCTGCCGTATGCGGTCGCCTACAACGCCCCTGGCGCCAGAGAAGCGATGGCGCGCGTGGCGGCGGCTCTGGGGATTGCCAGCGGCGGCAAGGGGTCTGGCGGTGTTGCGGGCGCGATCTTCGATCTGGCGCAAGCGTCCGGTGCGCCAGCCTCGCTTGCCGCGCTCGGATTGCCGGACGGGGCCATCGAAACGGTGGCGCGGACGGCGGCGGGGCAGACGTATGCCAACCCGGTACCGCTCGATGTCGAGCGGCTGAGGGTGATGCTGGCGGCTGCCTATCGCGGCGACCGGCCGCCAGCCGCGTGGTAGCGGCGCTTTTTTAAGCGCCTTTGACCGCGCTTTTTGGGTTTTGGGATCGTCCGGCTCTTGCTACGGTCGCCGGGAGACGGAGACGTCCCGCCATTATGAAGCGGGCGCACGGCTCAGGAAACAGATCCAGGAGACGCGCCTCATGACTATGCTTCGTTCGGTGGTGCTGGCGATCGGTTCGCTAGCCTTGGCTACGACTGCGGTGACGGCCCAGGAGGTCGTACGGCTTGGCAATTTGAAGTTCGCTCACTATGGCGCGGTGTCCTACATGAAGGAACTGGCGCCGAAGTACGGCCTCAAAATCGAAGAAAACATGTTTGCCAAGGGCGCGGACATTTACCCGGCCGTGGCAGCAGGCGCGATCGATATCGCAGCCAGCGCGGTCGATGGCGCGATCGCAGCACGCGGCAATGGCGTGCCGCTGGTTGTCGTGGCCGGGTTTTCGAACGGCGGCGCGCGGATCGTCGTCAAGCCGGGTTCGACGATCAAAACGGTCGCCGACCTCAAGGGCAAGAAGGTTGCCACGGCCCGCGGCGGCGCACACGAACTGCTGTTGCTAGCCTCGCTCGATAAGGCCGGGCTGACGTGGTCGGACAAGCCGGGCAAGGACGTCGAAGTTTTACTGCTGGGCTATCCGGAATTGAACCAAGCGTTGGCATCCGGCCTCGTCGACGCGATCTGCCAGAGCGAGCCGCAATCGGCCATCGCGATTGCGCGCGGCATCGGACAAGAGCTGAACAAGCCCTACGACACGCCCGTTGGTGTGCCTGTGCGCGCGCTGGTAATGACCGAGAAGATGCTGAGGGAGAAGCCTGAGGTCGCACAGAAGGTGTTGAACCTTCTGGTCGAGGCAACAGTGGCATTCCAGAAAGACGGCGCATTGGCCGAGAAGTATGTCCGTGACAGCGTGTTCAAGGGATCGTTCACAGCCGAAGAATACAAAGCGTCGATGGATAATGCAGCGTTTTCGGTCGATATCGACGAGAAGCACGTTCAGGTGACGACCGACCTGATGGTCAAGTACGGCCTCGGTAAGATGGCAAACCCTCCCAAGGCTGCGGACTGGGTGCGCCTCGACATGTTGGCCAAAGCCAAGGCGGCTTCGGGCGCCAAGTAAGCCCATCGTCGAGACCGGGCTCACGAAGCGGGCCCGGTCTTATCGTCCGGACTAAATCCACGGGCGGCAAGTTTGCCACCACGCAGTATCCAGGCAAGGTGTCGTCCCGATTACTGTCACGAGGTGACCGATGGCGAGCACGGCCAAGAGCAACGTTAAGGTGGGCGGCGGGCCAGCGTTAGCCGCATCGACGGTGGTAATCACGTCGGCACCGGCGGCGACAGTTACCCCGACCGCTGAACAGGGCCAACGGCGGGATGCCCGTCCTGCCGTTCCATCGGTTCTGGCATCCGGGGGAGCGCTCTACGGCGCAATCGTGCCGATGTTACTCATTGTGTTGTGGGAGGTGGTCGCCCGGCTGGGGATCTTTTCACCCATCGTGCTGCCGCCGCCCAGTGCGGTGATGAACCGCTGGATCATTTCCGCAATGCCGTCGCCGGTCGCCAGCATCGCTGCGGACGGCACGCTCGGCTGGTTACTGTCAGGCGAGCTGTTGCACGACAGCGCGGCGAGCCTCAGCCGGGTCGTGGTCGGGTTTGTGGTCGGCGCGGGGCTAGCGCTGCCGCTCGGCCTCGTGATGGGCGCATCGGAAAACATCTACCGGCTGATGAACCCGCTTATCCAGGTGCTCCGCCCGATCCCGCCGATCGCCTACATCCCGTTGTCGATCGTGTGGTTTGGGCTCGGCAATCCGCCCGCCATCTTCCTGATCGCGCTGGGCGCATTCTTTCCGGTGTTGATGAACACGATCGCGGGCGTCCGTCAGGTCGATGGCATCTACATTCGCGCTGCACGCAACCTCGGCGCGGGGCAGTGGGCGCTGTTCACCCGCGTTATCCTGCCAGCGGCGACACCCTACATTCTGGCTGGTATCCGCATCGGCATCGGCACGGCGTTTATCGTGGTGATCGTTGCCGAGATGATCGCCGTCAACAATGGTCTCGGATACCGCATCCTCGAAGCGCGCGAATACATGTGGTCGGACAAGATCATCGCTGGGATGATCACGATCGGGCTGCTCGGGTTGATGATCGACATCGGCGTTTCGCGGCTCAACGATTGGCTGTTGCGTTGGCATCGGGGGCTCGACCAGTGAGCGGCATGTCGTCGAGCGAGAACGGGATGGATGGGCTGATCGTCGTCGCGGGCGTCGATAAGGTGTTCACGTCGACCGACCGCGAGGTCGTGGCGCTGAAAGGCATCGACCTGACGATTCCGCGCGGGCAGTTCGTGTGTCTGCTCGGGCCGTCGGGATGTGGGAAGTCGACGCTGCTCAACGCCATGGCCGGGTTTCAATTGCCGACGCAGGGTCGCATCAGCGTGTCGGGCCGCGAGGTGACGATGCCGGGTCCCGAACGCGGGATGGTGTTTCAGGAATACGCGCTGTTTCCGTGGATGACGGTCGGCGACAACGTCGCGTTCGGGCTCGAGCTCAAAAGCCTGCCACGCCGCGACATCGACACACGTGTCGATGCGCTGCTGAAAACACTGGGGCTGTCGGACTTCAAGGGGCGCTATCCGAAGGACCTGTCGGGCGGCATGCGCCAGCGCGTTGCCATTGCTCGCGTGCTGGCCATCGACAGCCCGATCTTGCTGATGGACGAGCCGTTCGGCGCGCTCGATGCGCTGACGCGGCGCACGCTGCAAGACGAACTGATCCGGATCTGGGCGGAGTTTCGAAAGACGATCGTGTTCGTCACCCACTCGATCGAGGAGGCGATCTATCTCGCCGACCGGATCGTGGTGATGACGTTCCGGCCCGGTACCATCAAGCGTGACATCACCGTTGATCTGGCGCGGCCGCGCGATACGTCGGCGCCGGAGTTCAATGCGTTGAAGCGCGAACTGACGACGCTGGTGATGGAAGAGCAGGCGCGCTTCTCTGCTGCCGAACTGGCCAGTGCAGCGATCGATTGATCACGGCAAAGGCCAGCAGCCTTTTCGCGAATGAGGATGGCGGGGTTGCAGACTGCAGGTTGGCGGGGCAGCAGCGGCATTGCACCCCGTCGATCCAGCCGCGATCTTACTCGGCCGCCTGTTTGTCAGGCGGGGCCGGGCGCGGTGTCACGGGGTTAAAATGCCGGATGCGGACGAAGCTGCCTGGCGCGTCCTCGATAACGCGGAGCTTGCTGCCGGGCTTGCGGGCCGGGACCATGTTGCCCGAGTGCCCGCTGAGCCACGCGATCCAATGGGGCCACCACGATCCCGGCCGCTCGGTCGCGGAGCCGATCCAGTCGTCCAGCGTCGCGTCGGCCTTCGGTTTACTGCCCGTCCAGTGCTGGTATTTGACTTTGTCGGGCGGGTTAATCACGCCGGCGATGTGACCAGACCCGGCGAGCACGAACTCGACAGGGCCAGAGAACAACTTAGCGCCCTTGAACACGGACACTGCAGGCGCGATGTGGTCATCGCGGGTGCCGAGGTCATAGATCGGCAGAGTGATTTTGCGCGGGTCGAGCTTTTGTCCGGCGAGCACCATCTCGCCGCGGGCGAGGCGGTTCTCGTTGTAGAACTGGCCCAGATAGAAGGCGTGGTTGGCCGCCGTCATCCGCGTCGAGTCCTGGTTCCAGTAGAGCAGGTCGAACGGCAGCGGCTTACGGCCGAGCATGTAGTTGTTGATGACATAGGGCCAGATCAGATCCTTGGGCCGCATCATATTGAAGACGTTGGCCATTCGCGAGCCGTCGAGATAGCCACGTTCCTGCATGATGGCACCGAGTTCGGCGAGTTGTTCGTCGTCGATGAACACCAAGAGGTCGCCGGCCTTCTCGAAATCGACCTGTGTCGTGAGGAAGGTTGCGGATTTAAACGGGGTCTCGCCGAGAGCGGCGAGGTAGGACAGGGTCGTTGCGACCAGCGTGCCGCCAACGCAGTAGCCAAGAATGTTGGTCTGTTCGACGCCGCACTCTTTTTTGATGGCCTGATTGGCCGTCAAAACGCCTTCGAGCATATAGTCTTCGAATGTCTTGTGGGCGAGGCGCTCGTCCGGGTTGACCCAGGAGATGACGAACACCGTGAAGCCCTGGGCGACGATGTAGCGGATCAGGCTTTTGGGCGGCGTCAGATCGAGGATGTAATATTTGTTGATCCATGGCGGCACGATGAGGATCGGCGTCTCGCGCACCTCTGCGGTTGTCGGCGTGTATTGGATCAACTGAACGAGGTCATTCTGGAACACGACCTTGCCGGGCGTAAGTGCCAGGTTCTCGCCGACGCGGAACGCTTCGGTATCGGTCTGGCGGATCTGGAGAAGGTCACCCGAGCGCTCCAGGTCTTCGGCGAACTGAGCCATGCCCTGCACGAGGTTTTCGGCATTGGTCCTGAAGGTCTCGCGCAGGACCTCGGGGTTCATCGCGGGAATGTTGGCTGGCGACATCGCGCTGGTGACGAGGCGCATGTAGAACAGCGCCCGCTGGCGCGTGCGGTCGTCGAGTTCCTTGGTGCCCTCGAGCTGCGCCTCGGCCCAGTTCGACGTCACGAGATACATTTGCTTCCAGAAGTCGAAATAGGGGTTTGCGGCCCATTCCGGGTCCTTGAAGCGGCTATCGGTCGGGGCCGGCTGGACAACGGGCACCACCTCTTCACCGAACGAACGGCGGATCGCATTGTTCCAGACGTTGGCCCAGTCGAGGTAGAGCTTGGTTTGGGCCTCGGCGACGCGGTTAGGCTCGGCCATCCAGCTCTGAGCCAGCTGCATCATGATTTCGGCGGCGTTGGCGCTCTCGTTGGCGGGTGAATACGGGCCGGGTTTGGCGTCGGCGCGATCGAGCATGTCGTTCCAAACGCGCGTGCCCTCCTCGACGACGCGCAAAACGTTGCGGGAAAAAGCCTCGGGGTCCTTGACCGTCCAGGGTGACATGTCCGGCATCGCGTAAGACTGCACGGCTGCCGAGGGGGGCGGGCTGGCGGACGGAATGGCAGATTGTGGGCTGGCAGATTGCGGGCTGGCTGGTGGCGGGCTGGCTTGCGGATTGGTGGTAGGCCGGTCGGCTGGCGGTGAGCTGGTTTGTGTGCTGGTTTGTAATTTGGGTTGTTGAACACCGGCGGGTAGTGGGCCGGTTTGCTGCTGGCTCGGCTGGACGGCCGCGACGGCGCTGGTCGAAGCAGCCGGATTGCTGGCTTTTCGTGGGGTCGCGTTCGGGGTCGCGTTCGGGCGCGCGGCGGCGTCCGTCGACGGTGGAGTGGTCTTAGCCATATAGCGAGCCTCGGTCAGCCATCTGAAGTTGAACTACTATGCATTAAAGCCGCCCACAGTTCATCCCTGACGTTCGGCATCCCGGCCATGCATTTTCTGTGTTATAGTGTCCGGCGGTCCCGGGAATGGATAAACCCATGCGGGGCCCGTTCGGTTCTCGGCTAACGCTTAGCGCGGACAAACTCACGCATCTGTGACTTGTTAACGGCCTGCGGTGTGCGGTCGCTGTCGGTCCTTGCTGGACGGAATCGGCCGCTACAGCGTATGAAAACCAACTTGGCCCGGTCGCACACCGTGCCGCCAGCAACCCCGCCGCCCGGCCCGCCGGGCAGGAGCATCAGGCCGTGATTGAAGAGTTCCACCGGATCAAGCGCTTGCCGCCTTACGTTTTCGCCGAGGTCAACCGGTTGAAGGCAGCAGCGCGCGCGCGTGGGGCCGATATCATTGATCTTGGCATGGGTAACCCCGACCTGCCGACGCCGCCCCACATCGTCGAAAAGATGGTCGAGACGATCGCCAAGCCACGGACGCATCGGTACTCGGCCTCGAAAGGCATTCCCGGCTTGCGCCGCGCCCAGGCAGCCTATTACGCGCGGCGGTTCGGCGTGAAATTGAACCCCGAGACCCAGGTCGTGGCAACGCTGGGGTCGAAGGAAGGCTTCGCCAACATGGCCCAGGCGATCACCGCGCCGGGCGATGTCGTGCTGGTGCCCAATCCGACCTACCCGATCCACGAGTTCGGTTTTTTGATCTCGGGTGCCTCGATGCGGCATCTGCCGGCGAGCAACGGCGAAGATTATCTGCGGGCGATCGAGCTTGCCGTGAAGCACTCGATCCCCAAGCCGCTGGCGGTGATCGTGTCGTTCCCGTCGAACCCGACGGCGATGACGGCCGGCCTCGATTTTTACCGCGACATCGTCGACATGGCGAAGCGCTACAACCTGATCGTGCTGTCCGACATCGCCTACGCCGAGATTTACTTCGGTGACGAGGTTCCGCCGTCGATCCTCCAGATCCCGGGTGCGATGGATGTCGCCGTCGAATTCACCTCGCTATCCAAGACCTACAACATGCCGGGCTGGCGGATGGGATTTGCCGTCGGCAACGAGCGGCTGATCAGAGCGTTGGCGCGGGTCAAGTCGTATCTCGATTACGGCGCTTTCACCCCGATCCAGGTCGCGGCTGCGGCTGCGCTCAACGGGCCGCAGGACTGCGTCGACGAGATCCGCCAGAACTATAAGCGCCGCCGCGATGTGCTGGTCGACGCCTTCGGCCGGGCTGGGTTCGTGATCCCACCGCCGCCCGCGACGATGTTTGCCTGGGCTCCGATTCCCGAGCCGTACCGCGCGCTGGGCTCGGTCGAATTTGCCAAGCTGCTGATCGAGAAGGCCGACGTGGCGGTGTCGCCGGGCGTCGGATTTGGCGAATATGGCGAAGGCTTCGTGCGCATCGCGCTGGTCGAGAACGAGCACCGCATTCGCCAAGCCGCGCGCAATATCAAGAAGTTCTTGTCGGGCGGCACGGACAGTCTGCACAACGTCATCCCGATCATCGATACGGGTAGTAGCAGCGGCGCGGGCAGCACGGGCGTGAGCACAGGCGCCTCGGCAATCCCGCTGGCGTCCGCCGCAACCGAGCCACGGCCGCCAGCGCCCAAGCGGGCAGGCCGCTCGTGAGCCGTTCCTCGGTCGCCGATATCGTGCCCGTTGCCAAGGCGGATGTGGCCCGTTCGCGGGTGCCGCTGAAGCAGCCGCTGACCATCGGGATCGCGGGGCTCGGCACGGTCGGCGCTGGGCTCTTGAGCCTACTCAGCACGCACGGTGCGCGGCTGGCCGAGACGACCGGACGGCCAATCCATATTGCCGGACTGTCGGCACGCGACCGGCATAAGGACCGGGGGATCGATATCACGAGCTTCGCCTGGTTCGACGATCCGGTCGAGATGGCGCGTGCCGATGGGATCGACGTGTTTGTCGAGCTGATCGGCGGCGACGATGGAACGCCGCGTTTGGCGGTCGAGGCGGCGCTCGCCAGCGGCAAGCACGTCGTTACGGCCAACAAGGCATTGCTCGCGCGGCACGGTGCGCGTTTGGCGGCGCTGGCCGAAGCAAACGGCGTCGAGCTGAATTTCGAGGCGGCGGTTGCCGGTGGTATCCCGGTCATCAAGACGTTGCGCGAGGCGCTCGCTGCCAACGAGATCGACCGCGTCTATGGCATCTTGAACGGCACCTGCAACTATATCCTGACCAAGATGCAGGAAGAGGGGCGGCCGTTCCTGTCGGTGCTGGGTGAGGCGCAGGCGAAAGGCTACGCGGAGGCCGACCCGACGTTCGACATCGGCGGGTTCGATGCGGCGCATAAGTTGACGCTGCTGACGTCGCTGGCGTTCGGCACGACGCCGGCGTTGGACGCGATCCACGTCGAGGGCATCGAAAGCATAACGCAGGCCGATATCGCTGCGGCTGACGAATTCGGCTACAAGATCAAACTGTTGGGCGTGGCGCAGCGGTCGCCTGCGGGCGGTATCGAGGCGCGGGTGACGCCAGCGCTGGTCGACAAGGACAGCGCCATCGCCCAAGTTTCCGGCGTCACGAACTGTGTGGCGATCGACGGCGATTATGCCGGCAGCCTCATGCTGATCGGCCCCGGGGCTGGCGCGCGGGCAACCGCATCGGCGGTGGCGAGCGACATCCTGGATATCGCGCACGGCGGCATCCTCCCGCCATTTCTCGTGCCCGCTGCGCAGATGAAGCCCCATGTCAAGGCGACGATGGGCCGGCACGAGGGCGCGTACTATGTGCGGCTGTCGGTGGTCGATAAACCTGGTGCGCTGGCCTCGATCACTCGGCGTATGGCCGAGCAGGACGTGAGCCTCGAGAGCATCGTGCAAAACAAGCCGCGGCCAGGGCTGTTGTCGAGCCAAACGCCACCGGCCCAGGTGATCATGATCACGTATCCAGCGCCCGAATCTGCGATTCGCACGGCGCTTGCGGCTATCTCGCAAGACGGCAACGTCGCCGAGCGGCCACAGATGATACGCATAGAGAAATTGTAAAACTCCGGCGTTAATAACTCGCTGGAATGTGTACGCCTGTCATGCCACGCCGACGAACTTGCCGCCCTGGAGAGACCTGAAATGGCAACTGAGACAACCGCCCGGACAATGACGGTGGCGACGGAAGCCGTGGCCTTGCACGGGGTGGCTTTCGATCAGGGATCGGCCCAACACGATACCCGGCCTGATGCAAGGCTGCAGGCCGGCGGTCTCGACCGGTCGCTGGTGTTCGAAGTGGCACTGGTCACGGAAGCTGCTGCGATCGCAGCGGCACGGTTGCGTGGCCACGGCAACGAGAAGGCCGCCGACAAGGCCGCCGTCGACGCCATGCGGCGCGAGCTCTCGGCCATGGACATCACGGGTACGGTGGTCATCGGCGAAGGCGAGATGGACGAGGCGCCGATGCTGTATATCGGCGAAAAGCTCGGTACCGGTCGCGGACCCGAGATCGATATTGCCGTCGATCCGCTCGAGGGCACGACGATTTGCGCAAAGGCGATGCCGAATGCGCTGGCCGTTCTCGCCATTGCGGAGAAGGGCGGTTTCCTCCACGCGCCCGATATGTACATGTCGAAAATCGCGATCGGGCCGGGCTATCCCGACGGCGTTGTCGATCTCGATGCGTCGGCCGCCGACAACCTTCACGCGTTGGCCAAAGCCAAAGGCGTGCCGGTGTCGCGGATTACCGCGTGCATTTTGGACCGTCCGCGCCATGCCGAGCTGATCAAGGCGGTGCGGGCGACGGGTGCCTCGATTCAATTGATCCCCGATGGCGACATCGCCGGCGTGATCTGGGCGACCAACCCGGAGGAGACCGGGATCGATATCTACATGGGTTCGGGCGGCGCTCCCGAGGGCGTGCTGGCGGCCGCTGCTCTGGCTTGCACGGGTGGCCAGATTCAGGGACGGCTTTTGCCGTCCAACGACGAGGAGCGGATGCGGGCGGCTGCGATGGGGATCGCCGACATCAACCGCAAACTGCTGCTGGCTGACATGGCCCACGGCGACGTGATGTTTGCAGCGACTGGCGTCACAAACGGCTGGCTGTTGTCGGGCGTGCTGTTCCATGGTGACGATGCGACGACCGAGACGATGGTGCTTCGTAGCAAATGCGCCACCGTCCGCCGGATCAAGACCACGTTTCGGGACGTCGGCCGCCACTTCGGGTGATCTGTCGGGCTGAAGCGGATTCCTGCTGGCGCGGTGCTACGGGTGCGCGTTTGGCCACACGGCTGAGGCAAATCTGAGCGTCGACCTTGGCATCGGGGTCGTTTGGCACGTAGATCCCTCCCTTGGGGGCGTCGTCAGGGAGACGGCCAGATGTCTGGTGAAAAACGTGCATTCGCGCCGAGCCTCGGGACGATGCTGTCGATCGTCGCTATCAGCGTGTCGGGGTTCACACTCTGGGATGGGACGCTGAAGCAGGCGCGCGTGTCGGTGTTCGTTCCCGCCGTCGCGCAGTATTCGGCGCCCTACAGCAATTCAAATTTCGAGGTGGTCGCGATTCCCGTAACGCTGGTCAACGACGGCGCGCGGACGGCCACCGTGCTGTCACTCGGACTGGCTGTGACGAACGCAAAAACCGGCGCGACCAAGCGGTTTTATGCCGCCGACTTCGGCCGTTGGAGCATGGAGCGGACGCGCGCGCAGAGCTATCAGCCGTTTGCGCCGATTTCGCTGTCGGGCAAATCCAGCCGGACCGAAAGCGTGCTGTTTTACACCCGCGGCGATAGCGAGAAACCCGACCAGATTATTCGTGACGTTGGGACATATCAATTCGAGATCGTCACCGAGGTCGCGGAGGCGTCGAGCGCGCAGGGTGCGTGGGGACCAGCGGCGCTGACGGCACAGGCCCCGCCTCCGCTCAAGTTCGAACGCGAGCTGCGGATCTACGATGCACGGGCTTTCAATACCGGGACGTTGCCGCTCTACGACCGTGCGTTTCACCCACCACCGTCTGGTGGCTGAGGCGGAATAGCGGGCGCCGCGCATCTGGCGGTTGCAGCCAGGGGAAGGTGATCATGCGGATATTTCTCTCGTACGCCTCGCAGTATCAAAAAGAGGTCGAGCCGGTCGCAATCGCGCTGCGCAACCTTCGCCATACGGTGTTCCTCGACAAGGATGACCTACCGCCGGGTGCCGACTTCAACGAGCAAATCCGGAATGCCATCGCGCAGTCCGACCTGTTCATTTTTTTCATTACGCCGGAGTCGATTGCCGAAGGTCGCTTCACGCGCAGCGAACTGGCTTTGGCACAGAAAAAGTGGGCGGGGCCAGCCGGTTACATCCTGCCGGTCATGCTTACTCCGACACCGCTCGACGATATCCCCGCCTATCTCAAGGGGGTGCATATTCTGAAGTCGGAAGGGAACCTGATTGCCGATGTTCAGGGGGAAGTCGCGCGGATCAGCAAGGCGAGCGACACACAGGGCAGGCTCGGGGGGCTCGGCCGGCATTGGGTATGGGCTGCAACGGCGGTCGCCGCAGTCGTGGCGCTTGCTGCATTTGTCTTGGTGCAGGAGCCGGTGCCTGAGACGACCCTAGCGTGCGGCTACCGTGACGGCCCGAAGGCCGGCATGGTCGAGGTTGCCGCGTGGGGAAATCCGGTGCCGGTGGGTACGCCCTGCGTCGATTTTCTTGGAAGTGCAGGGACGTTCGTGTCGGCATCGGATCGAGCCTCGATGCGGCCTGTCGATACGCGGCGTTTCACGAAGTCGTGCCGCTTTACAAGTGGGCCGCGCGCCGGACAGACCGGTACGCTCAGCCTCGCGCTCTATTTTCAGATTGGCGCGGCTTGTCATGACGGCGCTGGGAGTATCGGGACCGGTGTGGGCGTCTGAAGCTACCGCTCGCGGTACGACGAGAGATGCTATGTCGCGCAATCAACGCGCCGCAGACGCGTCAGCGGTGCCTGCCGATCCGCCGCCGTAGCGGTTCAGCGCCATGATGAGGGCCTTCGAGCTGCCGCCGTTTTCAGCGATGTATTTCTGGAACAGGTCGGCAAGGAATGGCGTCATCCAGAAGCCGAGAACCTGGGCGTCGCGGATCTTGAACGAGGCGCCCGAGCGCATCAGCTTCCAACGCACATCGTAGCTCTCGCCGCTGCGCAGCCAGATACGGGTTTCGACCGACGCGCCGTTGGCGTCCTCCTCGCCGACGCCGAGAATGGAGGCCCGATCCACGGTGTATTTTGCGCTTTCGTTGGCGGTGTAACGCGAGATGAAGTTGACGATGCCGTTGTAGTAGAGGGGCCGATCGCTGCGGGGCAGCCCGTTGGCGTAGTCGCCGAGCGAGGTGAGGCCGATACCGGGCAAGTCGCTGTATTTGCGCAGCGCGGTTGCGAAGGCCATCGGAGAGCGCGAACGGTTTGCTGCGATCAGCTCATTCGAGGCGCGCTGCATGAACGCCGTAGCCGTCTCGGCGTTGGCCGACGATGCCATCGCAAAAGCCATTGCCATGACGAGCAGCGCGGTAGCTTGCGCGAGCACCCAGCGTTGAACCGCAATCATCGTCCACTCCCTCGTTCCGATCAAAGGCCGCAGGATCACCCGCGCCCGATTTCTTAAACACCGTCACATCGAACGCAACACGCGGCAATAGAGAGCCGAACCGCGCGTCTATTTTTCAGCCGCGCTCGGCTCAGGCAGCCGTAGCTAACGCTGGCCGTGGCATCGAAACGGCAGTCTTGAACGATGCGTAAATGACACGCGGGGCAATTTCGGGGCAGCCGAACAGCGCTGCAGTGGTTTCGATTTCTGTTTGAGAAATCCGAGCACTGGCGCGCACGAGAACGCTTCGGCTGGCATTCGGATGGACCAAGACCAGCTCGTGGCGGGTTCCCGACAGCGAAGATTTCACTCGGTGGGTAAGGCCGTCGTAGTTGGCCAGCGGCTCGTTCCAGGTTCGAGCGCCAAGTAGGCCGGTATCGGTCACGGTGACGACGCCCGGGGCAAAAGCGACATGACGGTCGATCATCGCGCGGCTCGCACGAACGGCGATGGGCCAGCCGAAAACATCAGCCAAACGAGAAAAGCCAGCGCGAGGGCGAGAACTGTCATCGGCCGTTGCGCGGCAACGGCTGGATCGCGGGCGAGGTGCTCAGCGATCATGGCGAACGGAAACAGGCTCAGGGTAGCCGCTGGAAGGGCCAAGGCAAGCAGCAGAAATGGTGCCGCGCGCGAGGGCGTCTGAGATAAAGTTGCGGGAAGTTCGGTGACGGGGTGATCGGGAAGTATGGTTTCGAAATCGGTCGCGCGCATGGGGGCCTGGCGGTCAATAAAAGGGAAAGCGATCCAAAGCGGTTCGCCGTTGCGCATGGACTATGCCGGGCTACGGTTACTAGCGGCTTAAATCGCGTGCGATGATGAACGCGCCCGCGTGCCATTGGTTTCACCCCTCCCGCTAGGCGCGATTGCGCTTGACACATAAAGATATGTTTATATGGTCACGTTTATGAATGTGACCGAAAGCAAATCCCGCATGGCCAGCGAGACGATACCATTCGATGAATGCGTGACCGCTCTCAGAGCGGCGGCCGAGCCGACGCGCTTGCGGATTTTGCTGCTGCTCGGCCACATCGGGGAACTCAACGTCAAAGACCTGACGCTGATCCTCGGGCAGAGCCAACCGCGCCTCAGCCGCCACCTCAAGTTGCTGACGGAAGCCGGGCTCGTCGAGCGCTTCCGCGAGGGCAGTTTTGCGTATTTCCAGGCGAGTGACCGGTCGGCCGTTCAGCGGCTGCTGTCGAAACTTGTGGCGTCGGTCGACGGCGACGATGTCATGCTGGTGCGCGATCGTGACCGGGCCTTGGCCTTGAAGCGGGAGCGCGAGGCGTCGGCGCAGGCCTATTTCTCGCGGCACGCCAGCGACTGGGATCGGATCCGGACGCTGCATGTTGCCGACAGCGAGGTCGAGGCTGCGCTTCTGGCTGCAATCGAACCGGATTTCGACTGCGATCTGATGGTCGACCTCGGCACTGGTACCGGGCGGATGCTCGACGTGTTCCGCTCGCGCTATCGTCGTGCCATCGGCTTCGATGTCAGCCACGAGATGCTGGCTTACGCCCGCTCGCGGGTTTCCGCTGATGGATTATCCCGGGCGCAGGTGCGCCATGGCGACCTCTACAACGTGGCGCTGGCCGATGGCGCTGCCGATCTCGTCGTGATGCATCAGGTGCTGCATTTCCTATCGGACCCGAAGCGCGCGCTCATCGAGGCGCGTCGGGTGCTGGCGCCGGGCGGCCGATTGCTGATTGTCGATTTCGCGCCGCATGATTTCGAAGAGTTGCGCGATGCCCAGGCCCACGAACGGCTCGGCTTCAGCCACGGCCAAATGAACCAATGGCTGGGCGAGGCCGGGCTGCGGCGGCTGTCGGCCATCGACCTCCTGCCGCCGCCGGGCGCAGGCGATAAGTTGACCGTGACCCTGTGGGTCGCGGCCCCCGGTGTGATGCGCGCGTTAGCGCCGTCGCCCACGACAAGACCGAGATCCATCCAGGAGGCCCGCTGATGTCACTCGCGCAACTGTCTGCACCGTCCCAACGTAAAAGCCGCCTGCTTGGCGCTGGCGATATTTCTGTATCCGTCGAGTTCTTCCCGCCGAAGACGGAAAAAATGGAGGAGACGCTGTGGGCGGCGATCACGCGGCTTGCGCCGCTGCGTCCAGAGTTTGTCGCCGTCACGTACGGCGCTGGTGGGTCGACGCGCGAGCGGACACACGCGACCGTATCGCGGATCGTGGGCGAGACCGGGCTCAAGCCGGCGGCGCATCTGACATGCGTAAACGCGACCCGCGACGAGGTCGATGAGGTGGCGAAGGCGTACTGGGCCGCTGGTGTGCGCCATATCGTGGCGCTGCGCGGCGATCCGCCCGGTGGCGTCGGGAGCGCGTACACGCCGTTCCCGGGCGGATATGCGAACGCTGCGGAACTGACGGCCGGGCTCAAGAAGATCGGCGCGTTCGAGATTTCGGTGGCGGGTTATCCAGAGAAGCATCCCGAGAGTGCCAGCCTCGATGCCTGCATCGACAACCTCAAAGCAAAAGTCGATGCTGGCGCCGATCGCGTCATTACGCAATTCGGCTTCGATAACAGCCATTTCCTCCGCTATCTGGAGCGGGCGCGTGCGGCTGGTATCTGGATCCCGATTACGCCGGGCATCGTGCCGATCCACAACTTTACCCAGGTCGCAAGCTTTGCGCGACGGGCTGGCGCGTCCGTTCCGTCATGGTTGGAGCGCCGCTTCGAGGGTCTCGATGGCGATACCGAGACGAGCCATTATGTGGCGGCCGCCGTTGCGACAGATCAGGTGCTGGAGTTGGTCGAAGAAGGCATCCGCCATTTCCACTTCTACACGCTGAACCGGGCGAGCCTGGTTTATGCGATCTGCCACTCGCTCGGTCTGCGCCCGGCAGGCGTGGCAACAACTTCGACGGCCACTCATTCGGCGGCTGCGGCCTGATTTATACAGAAAGTGTTCGTCATGAAGCGATTGCCAAGTTATGCCGCGCTCGATGCCGCCGCCAACGCGCGCGTGCTTATCATCGATGGCGCCATGGGCACGATGATCCAGCGGCACAAGCCGTCGGAAGAGGACTATCGCGGCGAGCGGTTCAAGTCGTGGCACAAGGACGTCAAGGGCAATAACGAGCTGCTGTCGCTGACGCGGCCCGACATCATCAAGGGCATCCACGAGCAATATCTCGAGGCTGGCGCGGACATCGTCGAGACCAACACGTTCGGTGCGCAGCGCATCTCCATGGCCGATTACGACATGGAGGACCTGTCGCGCGAGATGAACGTGGCGTCAGCGCGGCTGGCGCGCGAGGCCTGTGATGCGGCGATGGCCAAAACGCCGGGCAAGCCGCGTTTCGTGGCGGGCGCCGTCGGGCCGACCAACCGCACGGCGTCGCTGTCGCCCGACGTCAACAATCCCGGCTACCGCGCGACGAGCTTCGACGAGCTGCGCGAGGCCTATAAGGAACAGGTGCTGGGCCTGATCGAGGGCGGCTCCGACATCATCATCATCGAGACCGTGTTCGATACGCTCAATGCCAAGGCTGCTGGTTTCGCCACGCTCGAAGCGTTCGATGAGGTCGGGCTCGAACTACCGATCATGATTTCGGGCACGATTACGGATGCCTCGGGCCGGACGCTATCGGGCCAGACCGGCGAAGCGTTCTGGTATTCGATGCGCCATCTGAAGCCATGGTCGATTGGCTTAAATTGCGCGCTGGGTGCCGATGCCATGCGGCCCTACATTGCCGAACTGTCGAAGCTTGCCGATACGCGCGTGTCGGCGTACCCGAATGCGGGTCTGCCCAACGTGATGGGCGAATATGACGAAACGGCATCCGAAATGGCTGGTAAGGTCGGGCCGTGGGCGGGCGATGGCTTGCTGAATGTCGTCGGGGGCTGCTGCGGTTCGACGCCCGAGCACATCCATTGCATAGCCGAGTACGTTGCGAAATCGCCGCCGCGAAAGGTGCCGCGCACGGAGCCGAAGATGCGGTTGAGTGGGCTCGAGCCGTTCGTGGTGGGGTGAAATGGCCGACGTCTTCATCTCATACGCGAACCGCGATCGTGTAATCGTCGCACCAATCGTGGACCAGCTCGCGTCCCACGGTTTCTCGATCGCGTGGGACGTCAACATGCCGTTGGGTGTCGACTGGCAGGAGCATCTGAGCAAGGCGATTAAAGAAGCTCGGCAAGTGATCGTATTCTGGTCCGAGGCGGCAGTCGCTTCAAAGTTCGTCACTACTGAGGCGAGCTATGCGGCGATCGAGAAGAAACTCGTGCCAATCGCTCTCGACGGTTTCGATCTTTCATCGCTCCCGCCGCAGTTGGCTTACCTGCATACCGTGCGGCTGCCGTCCGACCCCAGTAGCCCAGAGTGGCAACTCCTTGTCCACGAGCTTAGGCGGCGGTTGCAGCCGCATGAGCCAACCTGGGGGACGGTACTGATAGACAAACCCGCAGCGTTGGATAGTCGCGAACAGAGCGTGCCTGCAAAGGCAACGGACGATCGCTTTGATATGACGTTGCCGAAGGGTGTCACAGATCCGGCGGAAGAGCCATCGCGGGCGCGGGTTCAGCCGCCGCTCGATTCCTTTGGTCCTCTGTCTGAGTTGCCGGGGAATCACGAACAAGTCTTCATCAGCTATTCGAGAAGCGATCAGGAAATTTGCGACCGCCTTGCCCAGTGTGTATCCGCACATGGAGTGACAGCGTTCGTCGACCGATCGATGTCTGGTGGGTCCCGGTGGAAGGGGTTGCTGGTCCGGAAAATCGAGGCTTGCACGATGATGGTCGTGCTTGTGAGCCGGAATTCCGACAGCTCTGCCAACGTCGCTCGCGAAGTTGGCCTGGCAATTGAAAAATGCAAACCCATCCTTCCGATCTACATCGAGAAGGTCACGCTTGCGGGCGATCTCGGTTACGATCTCAGCGGGCTCAACCATCGTGATATCAGTCAGGATGTCCCGAGGCTGCTTCAGGGCGTTGCAGACGAGGTTAAGACGATCGTGTCTGAGGTCGTCAAGGCACGCGGCGATAGGCCACCACCCACGACTTTTGAAGGTGTTCCTCGAAAGTCGGGAGGCGTGCCGGGAGGACGGCTGATCGGGTTCGCCCTCGTCTGCCTTTTCCCGATCATCTGCGCGGTGGGCCTGTCGATCGCTGGGCGAGGTGTATTGATGCGGGAGACTTCGCTAGGGCTCTCAGAAGCCGAAGCCATAAGCCTCCTGTTCCTTGTCTTCTTGCCTTATTGTCTCTGGGTTCTGCGCCTGTTCAAGGACTTAGCCCCGGCCCAAACGGCCACGTGAAATCGCCGAGTTCGGAACCTACGACACCGGAAAGCAAAGATGACCACCACGTCCGCCGCGCAGATCTTCGTCAACGTCGGTGAGCGCACCAACGTTACCGGCTCGGCCAAGTTTCGTAAGTTGATCGAGGCTGGCGACTATACGGCGGCCGTCTCCGTTGCGCGGCAGCAGGTCGAGGCCGGCGCACAGGTCATCGACGTCAACATGGACGAGGGGCTACTCGACAGCGAGAAGGCGATGGTCACCTTCCTCAACCTGATCGCGGCGGAGCCCGATATTTCGCGCGTGCCCGTCATGATCGACAGTTCCAAATGGAACGTGATCGAGGCGGGCCTCAAGTGCGTGCAGGGTAAGGCGATCGTCAACTCGATCTCGATGAAAGAGGGCGAAGGCCAGTTCCTCGAGCAGGCGCGCAAGGTGCAGCGTTACGGCGCTGCCGTCGTGGTGATGGCATTCGACGAGCAGGGCCAGGCCGACACGGTCGAGCGCAAGGTCGAGATCTGTACGCGCGCCTACAACTTGCTGACGGAAAAGATTAGGTTTCCGCCAGAGGACATCATTTTCGACCCGAATATTTTTGCGGTTGGAACCGGCATCGAAGAGCACAACGAATACGGCATCGCGTTCATCGAGGCCACGCGCGAAATCAAGCGGCGGCATCCGTTGGTCCATATCTCGGGCGGTGTGTCGAACCTGTCGTTCTCGTTCCGCGGCAACGAGCCCGTGCGCGAGGCGATGCACTCGGTGTTCCTGTATCACGCGATCCAGGCCGGCATGGATATGGGGATCGTCAACGCGGGACAGCTCGCGATCTATGACGACATCCCAGCCGAACTGCGCGAACTGGCCGAGGACGTGATCTTCAATCGCCGGTCGGATTCGACGGACCGGCTACTGGAGGCCGCGCCCCGCTTCAAGGGTGACGGGGCGAAGCGCGTCGAAAAGGATTTGAAGTGGCGCGATCTGCCAGTTGAGGACCGGCTGACGCACAGCCTCGTTCACGGAATCACGGAGTTCATCGAGACTGATACCGAGGACGCGCGGCAGAAGGCCGAAAAGCCGCTGCACGTGATCGAAGGGCCTCTGATGGCCGGCATGAACGTGGTTGGCGATCTGTTTGGCGCGGGCAAGATGTTCCTGCCGCAGGTGGTGAAATCCGCGCGCGTGATGAAGCAGGCGGTGGCTTATCTGCAACCTTATCTCGAAGCCGAGAAGAAGGCGTCGGGGCTGGAGGAGAAACCGGCGGCGGGCAAAATCCTGATGGCGACCGTCAAGGGCGACGTGCACGACATCGGTAAGAACATCGTCGGCGTCGTGCTGCAGTGTAACAACTACGAGGTGATCGACCTCGGCGTGATGGTGCCGGCCGCTAAGATCCTGGCGGCGGCGCGCGAGCACAAGGTCGACGTGATCGGGCTGTCAGGGCTGATCACACCATCGCTCGACGAGATGTGCTTCCTGGCGGCCGAAATGGAACGCGAGGGCTTCACGATCCCGCTGCTGATTGGCGGGGCGACGACGTCGCGCGTCCACACGGCTGTCAAGATCAGCCCGAACTACCGGCGCAATCAGGTGATCCACGTCAACGACGCCAGTCGTGCGGTGGGCGTCGTGTCGAAGCTGCTGTCGCCAACGGATGCTGTTTCTTATGTCGACGGCATCCGTGCAGATTATGCCAAGGCGCGCGAGGCGCATTTGGCCGGTGAGGCACGAAAGGCGCGCATTACGCTCGCCACGGCGCGGGGCAACCGGTACACCATCGACTGGGCTAACTATGCGGCGCCAACGCCGTCTTTCACCGGCACGCGGGTTTTTGCCAATTGGGACCTGCGGTCGCTTGTGCCCTATATCGACTGGACGCCGTTCTTCCAGACCTGGGAACTGGCCGGCCGTTATCCACAAATTCTCGACGATAACGTGGTCGGCCCCGAGGCCAAGAAACTGTTCGCTGACGCTAAGGCGCTGCTGGAGCGGATGGTATCCGAGCGCTGGGTCGAGGCACGCGGCATCGTCGGGTTCTGGCCAGCCAACAGCACCGGCGACGACATCGAGCTTTATGCCGATGCAGCGCGGGGTCAGCGGCTCGCCACGTTGCACACGTTGCGCCAGCAGATCGCGCGCGACGCCACGCGCAACCGGGCGCACACGGCTTTGGCGGACTTCATAGCTCCCAAGGACAGCGGCGTTGCCGACTATATCGGCGGGTTTGCGGTGACGACGGGGCTGGGCGAAGACGAGGCGATCGAAAAGTACTTGTCGAAGACCGACGACTACAATCGCATCATGGCGAAGGCGCTATGCGACCGGTTGGCGGAAGCGTTTGCCGAAGCCATGCATGCCAAGGTGCGCAGGGAACTGTGGGGCTATGCCAAGGACGAGACGCTGTCGACCGACGACCTGATCTTGGAGCGGTATCGCGGCATTCGTCCAGCACCGGGCTATCCCGCGCAGCCCGACCACACCGAGAAGTCGACCTTGTGGTCGCTAATGGATACGGAAGCAAAAATCGGCATGACGCTGACCGAGAGCTACGCGATGTGGCCGGGCTCGTCGGTGTCGGGGCTTTATTTCGCGCACCCCGATAGCCACTATTTTGGTGTCGGGCGGATCGAGCGCGATCAGGTTGAGGATTACGCGCGGCGTAAGGGCTGGACCGTGGCGGAATGCGAGCGCTGGCTGGCGCCGGTGCTGAATTACGATCCGGTCGCGCTGGCGGCGGCGGAGGCCGAGGCGGCGTAGCGGGTGTTGACATGTCGCGTGGTTGTGGCGGACATATTTGACGATAAGCGCAGCGTGCGGGAGGCGACGATGCAAATTGAATTGAGCAGCGACGTCGAAGCTTTGCTTCGCAACCAGGTTGCGGCCGGGCACTTCGACACGATCGAACAAGCGCTCGCTGCGGCTGTTTACGGCGCGCCCATGGCTGACGAAAAGCTGGGCGAACTGAGCTGGGCGTTACCCTATCTCGACGAAGCCGACCGTGCCGTTGCTGCTGGTAAAACGGTCGGCGAAGCCGAAGCGTTTGCAGCCCTTTGACTGCGGCTACAACAGAGTTGACCGGTGGCTTTCGAGATCAGGCTCGCTGAGCCGGCCGTTCGAGATCTGGCTGAGATTGCTGACTATCTGCAGCGCGAAGCAAGCTTAAAAAATCGCTGTCGCCGTCCTCGACCGGATGCGTCTCAAGATCCGCACGTTGGGGCGCGATGCCATGCGGTATCGCGAGCGCGCATTGAGCTCGGTCCGGGGCGCCGCGCGCTTGTTGTCAATCCTTATCTCGTATTTTATCGCGTATCAGGGGAACAGGTCATTGTCCTCCGGGTGCTCCATGGAGCCCGGCAGATCGATGCCACTCTTCTCGATGGCTAACGAAGTCAGGTCTGTCAGTTTGCTGCCATCAGACCCTTGAGTGCGTGCTCGATATAAGGATCGACGTCTGTTTCCCGCGTCGGGTCTTTGAGGACGTCGACTGCGTCTTTGCGGATTGGCCGCTGAAGATGCCGGTGGCTCGTCAGAGATACTGGGCGGCGATGTCGACGGACGAGCGTTGTCCGACGTCGTCGTGGTGGCGGTCGAGCCAAGTTTGGGCGGCGGCCCGTCCAGCGTCACGGAGCTTGCAGAGAAATTCCCAGTCGGGCGACATCTTGGTCGCGACGCTGTGTTTGTTCATTTCGATGTCGTCGCTGATCGCGTGGATCAGCATCTTCGCGTAGCGCGTGTCATCGACGGCGTGCTGGTCGACGAGGCGGCTGACGAACGCGATGGCTCGCATCTCGCGCATCAGCGTCGAGTTAAAGCTGATTTCGTTCATACGGTCGAAAATCTCGGGCGCCGTCGTCGGCACCGTGTCGCGCGCGATCGGGTTGATGTGGACGATAACGACATCGTCGGACGCGCCTTCGTAGATCAGCGGGAAGATGGCCGGGTTGCCCATGAAGCCGCCGTCCCAATAGGCCTCACCGTCGATCTCGACGGCCTGGAACAGATAAGGAAGACAGGCCGAAGCCATAATGACGTCGGAGGTCAGCTCGTGGTTTTCAAAGACGCGGATTTTGCCGGTCCGTACGTTGGTCGCCGATACGAACAAACGCGATGCAAACGGGCAGTATTGGATGCGATCAAAATCAACAACCGTTTCCAGGACGTCCCTCAGCGGGTTGAGACCCAACGGGTTGAGCTGATAGGGCGACCAGACGTGCGTCATCATCTGGAACATCAAATACGACGGCGATGGGAAGCCCGGGATGCCGACGGGCACGAACTGCTCCCAGGGCATTGCCTTGATCGGGCTCCACTTTTCGCCAGCGTCGCTGACGGCCCGCCAGAACCGCTCTAAGGCTTGGCGACCGCCGTCGCGCCCGTCGAGCGAAATGCCGTAGGCCATAACGACCGCGTTCATCGCGCCAGCGCTCGTGGCGCTGATGGCGTCGAGCGCCAGACGATCGTCCTCGAGCAGGCGGTCGAGGACGCCCCAGGTGAACGCACCGTGCGAGCCGCCGCCTTGCAGCGCGATGTTGACCGGTTTGCGGTTGCCGCGCTCTGCAATCTGCTCGGTGGTGCAGGCGCTGTAGCGGCCGTTGGGCCGAACCGTTCCTGGAATGCGGTTTTTGCCGGTTCCACCGTGGGGCGGGTAATGATGGCCGCGAAGCTGCGCGGGGTCGGAGGGGGCGGATGGGCTGTCCGCTACGGGTGGAACGAGTGCGTCGGTTGGAACGTGACCGTTTACGTTGGGGTTCGAGCCATCGGTCATGGGTTGATCCAGCTTTCGGTCGTTGTCCTGAAGCCGAGTAAAGGTGCTCGCGGCCGCGACTGCATGACTCTGTCCTCAGTTGGGGGTGCCCGTTCCGGCATGTTGGTCGTTCGATGGTGCTGGAGGGGGTTCGTGTGAGGTGACGCTTGCGTTACGGTTGGGCTGGAAGAAACCCGTTCGATGCGGTGCTGCTGTAACGCGTTCCGTTGTTCCTGATTGTTGCGTGGCGGGTTTGCACTTGCGTGATCCCGGCCGGCCGGTAGTTTCATGTTGCATTGCGTGCTAGACGACGGTGCGATGCAATCTTCGGAGTTGAGTGAATGTTGGGTCTGGTCATTCTCGTCGCGTTGCAGTTTGCGATCGCGTTGGTCGGTGCGCCGTTGCTGATGAAGCTGGTGCCGATCAAGGGCGACCTCGCGGTGCTGGCGCTCGGCGTCATCGCGTGGATCGTGTCGCTGGTCGGCGCGTTTGCGCTGAAGGATGTCAACGTCCCTTCGGCGCGGACGCTTGGCGCGGCGCTGGTCGGCGGGTTGATCGGCGCGGGGTTGACGCTGGTCCCCGGGCTGATGGCGGCCGTGCCGCTGAAGATCCCGCGCGACTACTATTCCGTGATCGGCGCGATCATCGGCTACATGGTGCGGCGGACGTGAGAATGCGGGAGTAGGGAGTAGGGTTTAGTCTTGGGGAGCTAGCTGCGCGTCGAAATGAGCGAGCAGCTTCGGCAGGCAATTTTCGCCGGGCGTTTGGGATAGCGCCTCGGGTGGCACGGGAGTGGCGGTCTCGGTCGGCCGGAACGTGGTTTTGAACGTCACGGCGGTGCGCAGCGATGGCATCCGCCACAGCGCCTCGATCGGATGGTCGACCGCGCAACCGGAGACGTCGAGCGATTGAAGCCGAGACAGATGGATCAGTGGCGACAGGTTGCTAACGCCGGTCGATGCCAAGCCCAGTGTCGTGATCTGCGTGAGGCTGGCCAGCGGTTCGGCGCCGTTTGCGCCGAGGTCGTTGCCTTCGAGGTCGAGCTCGGTGAGGTTCGTCAGAGCTGCCAAATGGCGAAGGCCGTCGGCGCCAATTGCGTTGTCTTCGAGATCGAGTTCCGTGAGCGACGTCAGGGCCGCGAGATGTTTCGTGCCCGCCGACGTGATCGCGTTGTCTTCGAGGTCGAGTTCGGCGAGCGATGTCAGGTTGGCGAGATGCTTGGCGCCATCGTCGCCAATGGCGCAATGCTCGAGGTCGAGCGCGGTCAGCCAAGTGAGTGTTGCGATCTCGGGCATCAGCGGGGCGGCGAGCAGGTCTTCGAGGTCGAGTTCGGCTGCACGCGTTTCGCGGCATGTGGCGATGCGGCGGCGGGCTTCGGCCAATCGCTCGTCGTCGGGGCGCGTGTGCCAGTCGATCTGAGGGGCGGAGGGTTTTGAAGCCGCGGCTGGCGTCGGGATGTCGTGTGCTGGGGTGAGGGGTTCGGCGGCAGCGGGCGGGATAGACACGGTGGACGCCAGCGGTGTCACGTCGATCGTGTTTTTGTCTGGCATCTTGGTCTCTCCACTGTCAGTTTTCAGAGCAGTTTGTCCTGCGTTGCCTGATACAATGTTGCGATGACAGTTCGATGCCGGAACTGGCCGATCAGCGCGAACAATGGCGTTGAGAGATGCTATCTCTTCCGCTTGGCCCGGCGCATTGGCGAGACGGCACACATCGATACGTCGCTTTGAGACCGGGCAAATCGCGACGTCGCATTTTGTAGCCGGGGTTGGTGGAGACGACCGTGACAAAACACAAGTCCATCAATTTGGCGCTGCAAGGCGGCGGCGCGCACGGCGCGTTCACGTGGGGCGTTCTCGACCTGTTGCTGGAGCGCGAGGAGGTCGAATTCGGCACGATTGGCGGGACGAGCGCCGGGGCGCTCAACGCGGTGGCGCTGGCCGCCGGGCTTGCCGACGGCGGGCGGGCCGGTGCGCGGGCGAAACTCGATGAAGTTTGGACGGCGATCCACAAGGCTGGCGTTCCCGATCTCGTGTGGATGAACCCGCTGATGTGGAGCCTGTCGGCTGTGCCGATGGCGGGTATGTCACGATTGTTTTCGCCCTATGATCTCAATCCGTTGGGCATCGATCCGCTGCGGCAATTGTTGACCCAGACGATCGACTTCGATGCGGTGCGGCGCGCTCCGGTCGAGCTCGAGATCGTGGCGACCGATGTCGCGACTGGGCGGGCGCGGTTCTTTGCTCGCGACGAGCTGACGGTCGATATGGTTCTGGCGTCGGCATGCCTGCCGACGTTGCATCACGCGGCCGAGATCGACGGGCGGGCGTATTGGGATGGTGGATTTTCAGCCAACCCGGATCTGGTCAATCTGGCGATGACGAGCGCGGTCGACGATACGCTGATCGTGCTGTTGAACCCCAGCGTTCAGACGGCGCTGCCGGTCTCGGCCAAGGAGATCGTGGCGCATCAGAACCTGTTGACGTTCAACGCGCCGCTGTTGCGCGATGTCGCGGTGATCGAGGCGGTTCGCGAAAGCGAGCAGGGATGGTTGCGGCGTGCACTTGCGCCGAAGTCGCGGGTGTCGCCGCTGGCGCGTCACCGGTTCCATCTGATCGAGGCCGGGCGACATACGCGCGTGCTGCCAGCCGACAGCAAGATGAAGCCGGACTGGGACATGTTCAAGAACCTGCGCAGTGCGGGCCGGCAGGAGACGCATTTGTGGCTCGATACGCAATGGCGTAGCGTCGGACGGCGGTCGTCGGTCGATCTCAAAGCGCGGTTTCTGGCGGAGCCGGTGGCTGGGCGCGGACGCGCGGTGCGGTCGACGGCGTCTGTGGCGGGCAGAGGTGAGGGTCTGGGTAAGGGCGCGGGTCCGGGCGTGGTGGGGGCAGATGGGGTTCGCACCGACGGCCGCCAGAACGGCGTGCCTCAGACTGCGGCGGCCGCGCGCGGCGACCCGGTATAACCTGCAGAACGCCAATAGATCGAACGGCTCGACGCAGACCACTGCGCGTGTTGCCGTTGTCCAGCCGCCTGACAACCGACACATGTCCTCCTAAACAGCAAAACGGGCCACCCAGTTTTGGGCAGCCCGTTTGATTTCACGTAGCGATATTCGCGGGTTGAACTGACGATCAGTAGTTGATCAGAGCGCCGAACTTGAAGAGCTGATGCTCGTCGAAGCTGTTCTTGCCAACCACAAGACCCTGACCACCACACTGGACGGTATTGCCGCGGCAGTTCACGTCGCCTTCGTAGGCGCGGTAGATGGCGAACAGCGACATGGCAGCAGCGTCAACTTCCTGGACGATGCCGAGGCCCCACTGATCGAGGTTCGACGAGTTCACGCCGGCTGCCCAGAGAGCGTTCGACAGCTTGTCGCTGTTGTTGCCGTATTCACCGAACAGCACCGTGTGACCCAGCGGGTTCCAGCGCTGGCGGATACCAGCCTTGATGTAGTAGTTTTCGCCTTCGACCTGCTGCTGGCCGGCGAAAGTCGCGCCGGTTATGTCGTTATAATCCTGGCCGTAGGCACCGTAGACGAACAGACCCGTTGGCACGTGCTGCAGGTAGAGGCCAGCTTGGAGGGCGCCGGACTCTTTACCGCCGCGAGCCTTTTCAGCGACTTCCTTGGCACCGGCGCCGTTGTCGTCGGTGTTCTCGTAGTAACCGATGGCAGCGGCGACCTTGATGCCGTTGAACTCGCCAGCATAGCGGCCGGCAAGGCCCCAGGTGTCGTCTTCACCCCACGAGGCCGAGGCAGAGAAGCCAGCGAACGTCGGCGTGTCGTAGCGTACGTTGTTGTTCGGCACGCCGTCGCAGTCGGCGCCAAGGCCCTGCGTGTCATTACCAGTGAAGGACTGACAGGTCGCGAGCGAACCCCAGTTTACGCTGGTGTTGCGAACGCCATTCCGCCGAACCGAGAAGTTGTTGACGTCGTACATGATGTAGTTGGCGAACGCGAGCGTACCCGAGCCATCCGGCAGCACGGCGACGTTATCGGCGGCCGACGACTGCTGACCGACCGAGATGCGGCCGAGCTGGTCCGACTTGATGAACCAGAAGCTCTGGAGCACCGACAATGCCGAGCCGCCGTCATCTGTGACTTGGCTCACG
>Ga0247837_1003207_pt1 | contig 29151 bp, 18 predicted proteins | sample LaCtaG_2_FD_187115 | JGI IMG/M metagenome (GOLD analysis project Ga0247837, IMG submission 187115) | Freshwater microbial communities from meromictic Lake La Cruz, Castile-La Mancha, Spain - LaCruzMarch2015_14.5m | ecosystem: Environmental > Aquatic > Freshwater > Lake | place: Spain: Castile-La...
CTACCGCTTGCAAGTGCAGAGGCTGCGGCCTCATCATTCACCGCGGCGACCTACAGCAACACGCCAACTGTCCTCTCTGGTCCGGCGGCTTTCGGCCCCAGGCGCTGATCGCTCCTGTGGCTCTGGACAGCATACGAGTGGTGCAGACGAAGACCAGGATTGCTGCCAAGTTGGCAGGCAGGACTAGGAAAGTGCAGTTGGTGGCGGTGTTTCGCTTCATTTCCGCGAAGGAGTTGGAGAACAAACTGGCCTTCATTTGCAAGGACTGGCTGAAGGCTACGAGAGAGGACGAAGTGTGGAAAGCGCGGTTTATTGCTGCGTTTCACCCTTCGGAAGAGGAAATCGGCAAAGCGGAGTACAGGAAGCGGTACATTTCTGGACTGTCCAATGCTTGTTGGCACTGTGGCCGCTTTCCTACTCCTGACAACACTGCTTTCCGCTGTCCTCTGTACAGCCGGCCTCTGTGCAAGCCCTGCTTCCAGCACTCTGAGTGCCAGATCCAGTCCCTCAGCACCTTCTCCAAGGTCTACGGCGTCTCCACGACTACCCTGCGAGAGCTCGACATCCCTGCCTTCCAGTACGCCAACGCCAAAAGCACCTACATGAAGATCCTGCTGAACAAGGTAGTGGACCACGCCGAGGGCCGCAAGCGGGACCTAATCGACATGATCACCAAGCACCACTACGGCAAACTCCTCAAGGCTGAAATCCGCGCCCTCGAAGCCTTCGACTTCCATGAGTTCTACAGTGGAACTGGACTCACTCACAAGAAGTTCTCCAGTCTGGTGAGGGCCTGTGGACAGTGGGGCAATGTCACTACGCAGAAAGGCAAGGCGGAGGCGATTATCAAGGATATCACCAGCACTAGGAATTTTTAGCTTTGCAGGTTGTGTGGACTGCATCTCTTCTCTAAGTCCACTAAATCCATTATAATGCACACGTATATAACTGTCTCGTCCCGAGAGTCCCAACCCTGCTTCGCGTGCAAAGGGCCCTTCCAGGACGGACAACTGCACGTCTCTGCTCTCCGCTGCCGCTCCAAGTTCGCACCTTTCCACCTCTTTTGCTACTCGCCCCTGCTGCTCGCCCCTATCCAGGCTGAGGAGTTAGCAGTGGTGGGAGTCACAGAGGAGGCCCACAGAATCACTCTTGCGAAGTGGGTGGAGGGCTGGAATGCGAGGTTCACAGTAGACGAGGGGGCAGTGGAGCTGCAGTACACTTGCAAGGGAGTGCACACAGCAGGTACGCCCGATAGACGAGTGCTGTTGTGTGTGTACCCCTACTTGTCCATCAGAGACATAGCGAACACAGCGGCTGCCGTGTGCAAGGCCTGGTACCACATCAGTAAGGACTCTGAGCACTGGAAGGCCCGCTTCCTGGCTGACTTCCAGCCTGCGCAAACCCACTCTCAGGACGACTACCTGCGGAAGTACATCGCCCACGTCCGCAGCGCCTGCTGGCACTGTCAGCGCCTCACTGCACTCACAGACATCCGCAGGAAGTGCAGACTGCAGGGACAGCCTCTCTGTGTGCCTTGCTCCAGACTTAAGGAGTGCAGAGTGGTCACTTTGCACTCATTTTGTAAGGACAACTGGGTTGCTAGAGGCACTTTGCTGCGACTGCAAGTGCCTTGCTTCGAGTGCTACAGCGGCAAAGCCTCCTACTTGCTGGTGATTGTGAGCAAACTGATGCCACATGCTGAGTCTCGACGCAAACTGCTGCTTTCAGCCCTCAGAACTCCTCCTTTCCAACTGCTCACAGACACAGAACTGGAACTCATCAGCCAACTCGACCTGGAGTCCTTCTACAAACACGACCAAAAGTCCCTTTTCTGTCCTCTCGTGAAGTCTTTGGCCTGCTTCTGTGGGAAAAACGGAGTGCGTGAGCACCTGCCCAGCAGCATCCTGGCCTTCACCACCTCAGTCCTCAGTACTCGCTGTGTCCCTAACACACTATAATGTCTGTGCACATCCGTATCTGTCCCTCCGACGGCACTCACTGCACTCTGTGCAAAACCATCATTCGCCGCTGCACTCTGCGAGTGAGTGGCACTTTGAACAAGAAGTATGTGCCTTACTATCACTTGCAGTGCTTCCAGCCACAGCAGAAGATGCCGCTGCTGTCGGAGGACGTGGACTACGGGGACATCCGCGAGGAAAGGGACTTGCAGGCGGTGAGGGACTGGGCGAGACAGTGGAATGCGCAGTTTGAAGGGGTGCCACTATGGGAACTGGCGCCTTTCAAGGAGAAAGCCCTACCGCCCAGGTGTCCAGAGCCACTCAAAACTGTGTTTTTGCACGTTTTCGAGTATATTTCGCTGAAAGACCTGGAAATCGGCGTTTCCCTGGTCAGCAAAGCCTGGCTTTTGGCCAGTCGCGAGCCTCAGTACTGGCAATTCCTCCTCATCCGCGACTTCCAGTCCCACAAAGAGTCCTCCGACTACCGCAAGAAGTACATTTCCTACAAACGAACCACCTGTTGGCGCTGCAAACAGCTCCTCCGCCTCGAAGACATCGAGTACCTGTGTCCCCTGCACAAGCGGCCGCTGTGCAAGGGCTGTGCAAGGTCGGAGGACTGCAGAATTGTGACGATTAACTCGCTGGTGGAGCAGAAAAGCGTGCATCCCACTACTATTCGGGCTTTGAACCTGCCTACTTTCGTCTTTTATGGCGAGGAATCGGTCTATTTGCGGACTGTGCAGGACGCGTTGCTGCCGTATGCTGAGAAAAGGAGGAAGTTGCTGGTGGATTTGATGAAAAAGTGGGGGAAGTCGATGATATATACAGAGAAAATGCAGAAAATGGACCTGAAGGCGTACTATCGGCCTGGCTTTGTGCCTTGCTGCTATGCACTGCACCTCATGTTGGTGTTTTGTGGCAAGCACAGAGAGGCCCAGCGACTCAAGGACTGCGTTAGGGAGTTCAAACGCAAAATTAAGGCAGTTCTCGGTCGAACGAAGGTAAAAAAGGAAGAGAAATAGCCTAATTTGCACACTTTCTAGTATTGGATGTATATAAGAGTGGGAATACAGCGAAGTCCCAGTGGACATACCAACTGTGAGGCCTGTGGTCGGGGAATTGGGAGAGATGTACTGAGACTGCAGGCGGGAAAGAGCAGCTTCTACCATGTGTCTTGCTACCGACAGACCCAGAGGCTGCCCGTATCCCTGCTTTCTTGCAGTCTTCACTGCAATCCAGAGGAGATCTCGGCTTTAGCGGCCTTGCGGATGCAGGTAGAGGCTTGGAACCAGCAGCTGTATGCGACTGAGGAGACTCTGCAGCCTGTATATCGCTCCAAAGCGGTGGCTACGAGAGCGCCTGCAGGCCGTCGACTGCTCCTAGAGACTTTCAAGTACCTGGCAGTGCAGGAAGTGGAGAGCACAGCGGCTGTGGTGTGCAGGGACTGGCTGCATGTGAGCAGAGAAGATGAACTGTGGGAGGTGCTGTACTGCGGGACTCTCCCTGCGTGGGAAAGGACTACAGGTCAGTCGTACCGCTCACTGCTGATTGCCCACTGCCAGAGCAAGTGTTGGCACTGTGGCTCTTTAGTACGATTGGAGTCCTTGCGGTTACTGTGTCCGCTACGAAACAAGCCTTTGTGTGTGTACTGCTCCCACGACGAAAACCTGAAACTCCTCCCTGTGTTTCCCTTCCTCAAGCGCAAGCACGTCTCTGCGCAAGTCCTCGACTTTGCCCGTCTCCGCACAGTGAAGGTCCACAACGTCACTTACGCCTACAAAGGAGACATAGTCGCTGCCGTTCTGCCGCATGCAGAAAGACGCAAAGCGCTGGCCTACGCAATTCTAAAGACGTGGAAAGTGCCAGCACTGGAGCTGGATCTAGTGCAGCAATTCAGTGTGCAGTGGTTCTACGGCTTAAGATGGAGTAGACCGGACTTAGAGCGACTGGCAACTGTGCTGGGCAAGAAAGGAGACGCCATAGGCTCAGAGCTGGACAACTACATCCAGCCGAGACTGCGGAAAAGTGCTCGAAATAGGTAGAGATTAGCGACTTAGGCGAACACTATCCGAATCCTTTTCCCTGCCAGAGCGAAATAAACTGCTTCCAGTAGCAGTTTCTTCGGACCAATAGTGGCTTCCGCTTCTCTGCACAGCTCCACCACCTGCACATGCGACCCGTCCTCCTCAGCAATCACGAACCTCCGGAGCACTTGGTAAGGGTACACCAAGTCCTGCACCATGGCCCAGTTGTCCAGACTCAGAATGGACGTGTTGCCTGGAGAGTAGTCGTCCCCGGTGCTGCGTCCTTCGTGTTTCTTTGGCTGCGTGAAGATTATCACTGTCTCGTTGAAGGCTTGAGAGAAGCCAGAGTGAAGCAATTCCAGTCCCTTGGAAAAGACTGATGTTGAGCGACTGTGGAGAAGCAAAATAAGCGCTGGTCCGTAGATAGAGGGAAACTCCATAATGTCCACAGCGAAGACTTCTGATAGACTGGGAGCGTCAGTGATGTAGGTGTTTTCCAGGCGGCAAAGCACTTCTGCTACTTTCCGCTGCACTGCAGAGGGCGTTTCCATCCTTTTCGTCAGCTTCTGACTGGGGTGGAAGCAGTGACCGGTGGCAGGGCATGTGCTGAGACAGGGTCTGCACACAGTAGCGTCTGGGGAGGGGAAGTAGCCTTGCGCACAGGCGCACTCCCCAGCCCAGTTCAGCGCTCCCGGCCTACACTCCAAGCACTGCGAAGCCAGCGGCCCGGAGCACGACCTGCAAGTCGCATGGCAGCCCAAACAGTCCGTCTCGTTTCTATGATAAAAGCCCTCCTTACACATACACATTCCTGCTGACAAGAGTGCATGTGGCTGGCACTCCCTGCATTGGTTAGACTGGGGGCCGGAACAACTAACGCAGGAGGCGTGGCAAGCAGTGCAGTTGCCGGCGTGAGGGTTTGCGTAGAAGCCAGTTGTGCAGACACAGCGGGAATTGTGCAGAGATGCAGCTGCTAAGCAGGTCGTATGCAACTGTCTAGGACTCAATAGGAGGTATCGATACAAGGGTTCTCACTCGTACAGTGGAACTTCGAAGGTCCGTAGCACGTCTTGCAGGTGCCGTGGCAAGCCTGACAGCCCTTCACACCCCAGTACTCTCCAGCCGGACACTCACAACGGCCCCCCACCAGCGTCATCCGAGTTCTACAGCTTTCACACTGAGTCTCTCTCTCGCCCGAACAAGTCACACAGCTTGGGTGACAAGTAGTGCACACGTTGCCTTGGGGGAACGTGCCGTCTCCACACACACAGCCGTCATGCGTGAGCACCGCTTCAGCTACACACTTGGTGCAGGACAGGGCTTCAGGCCCCGTGCACTCCGAGCACAGAACTGCGCAGTTGCCTGAGTAGCACCCTGTAAACAGACACACCACATCTTCCAGCAAGCCTGCGGCCACTGAAGCCGGAAGCAGCCATCCGAGACTCAACATCCAATATGACTAACGCCCAGGTGCAGGCTAGCTTGCTAATCGGGGAAGAAAACGTTTACACATTTGCTTTTGGTGAAGCACGAAGTCGCTGTCAATATAGGCAAGACTACTCTTTTGTGCTCAAGCTAATTAGAGATGTCTAATGGAGGTGTTATGGCTGATCGTCACAGCGATATCGGTCTTATGAGGCTTATAATACGGGATATAAGGCCATTTGAAGAGTCTGAAGTCTGTCAAGTCTCAGCTTCCTTAGCCGATTTCTCGCTGTTCTGAAGTTAGCGAGTATTTGCAGTTCTGGAGAAGCTAACATACCGAGCCAATCCCTCAGTAAAGCCTGCCTTATCGAGCCATTGACTGCTAGACTGGTAGCAGGCGGTACCACAGCCTGTTTATATCCCACTGCCATCGTTTACACATAGGGAAAGACTTAATGCCGTACATAGTGGATGTCGCTAGGTTGCTGGGTGCAGAGTCAGTTCCCACTTGCTAATAGGAAAGTAGATATGTATACAGTCAAGTGCCCTTTCAAGCGGAAAGGCCTCGATAGCTGCTGGAGGACTGAAAGAACTGACTTCTGGTGAATAGGCTCTTAGCTGTCCCAAGTAGAAGTTCCACTACAGCGATGCCTGGTCTAGGCCTGTATACGGCATTTCCCTAGAAATAGCACTTTCTCGAGTCGTAGATAGGTTTTCCCTAGTCTGCAGGTCTACAGCCGCCCAGTGTCTTCGAAAAGTCAGACATCTTTCCTAGTCAGCCTAAGTGCCCAAATGGCTGTTATGTCCACGATTACAATTTAAATCCCACACTGAACACAGCAGCACTCCAGCGCTGTGTGGGAAGTCTAGTCCTCTGGCCACCCATTCCCCATCTAATGCAATAATATGAGTCGCCAACCGTCCAAGTTGATCCGGCAGAGCAGCAGCGCGGTCATTATGCTCGCTGAAACCATCCGCCAAGACCTCGAAAACAAGCGCCAGCCCTCCAAAAACATCGCCCCCACCCCTGATGCCGATGTCAAGCCTTCCAAAAAGGGCAGAGACAAGGTCAAAAGCGCGATTGACAGTTCTGAGAAGTTCCGGGAGATGGAAGAGCATAAGAAGCCGATGGCGGATTTGCTGATGTCGCTGGATGTAGAGAGCACGGATAGTGGCTTGACGGAGGAAAGGGCTAGGCAGCGCCTGGCGATGGATGGGCCCAACTCACTCACTGAGAAGAAGCCGACGCCTTGGTACGTCATCTACTGGCACCAGATCTCCAACTTCTTCGCCCTGCTCCTCTGGGCGGGGTCCATCCTCTGTTGGATTGTGTACGGTCTGGTGCCTGACGACCCCTCGAATATGTACACAGCGGTGGTCATCCTACTGGTCATATTCGGCGTGGGCTCCGCTTCTTTCTACCAAGAGATGAAGTCACGGTCTATTATGGCCAGTTTCAACGACTTCACGCCTGCGATGTGTCAAGTCATCAGGGAAACTCAGCAGAAGTCACTGAAGGCGGCTGACCTGGTCCGGGGGGATATCATCCTGCTGAAGGCAGGGGACAAGATTCCGGCTGATATTCGTATCGTGACAGCCACTGATATGAAGGTGGATAATGCCAGTTTGACTGGAGAAAGCGAGCCTCAGATACGGAAGGCGGAATGCACCCACCCGGACAACCCCTTCGAAACCCAGAATTTGGCCTTTTTCGGGACGATGGTGAAGGAAGGCACTTGCAAGGGGATCGTCGTTTTCACAGGAGATTCTACCTTCATGGGCAGAATCGCGAACTTAGCAGGCTCCGCTTCCAACGAAATGACCACTTTACAGAGAGAAATCAACAACTTCATCAAACTCATCGCCTCAATCGCAATTACGCTGGGAGCCATTTTCCTTGCCATTGGCATTTATATCACCAGAGACGCAATTTCGACGATTACCTTTTGCATTGGAGTGATCGTCGCGAATGTGCCAGAAGGACTGATGACCTCACTAACAGTCTGCATCACCCTTTGTGCCAAGCGAATGAAGGAAAAGAACGTCCTAGTCAAAAACCTGCAATCCATCGAGACCATGGGCTCCACCACCGCCATTTGTTCAGACAAAACCGGCACTCTCACAGAAAACAAAATGACAGTCGTGCACTTGTGGTACGACGGGAACCCCATCGAGGCTGAAAACCTGCAAAGGGCGGAGGACAAGTCCAAACTGAAATACGACTTGAACGCGGAGACGTTTAAAATGTTCCAAAGGTGCGGAGTGCTGTGCAGTGACGCTGTCTTTGACAGAGGAGTGCCGCCGAGTATTTCACTGACGGATGTGGAGGAAGCGACACTGCCGAAAGAGCAGCAGGACGCGATAATGGATCAAAGGAGAGGGGAGTATTTGAGGAAGTTGGATGAAATGATGTGGTACATGCGGCCTACTACTGGAAACGCCTCCGAAGGCGCAATTATAAAATTCTTCCAACCCATCGAAGACATAGTTTACTTCCGCAACAAACAGCCACTCGCCGAGTACGACCAAGAGAAAATTGCCATTCCCTTCAACTCCACCAACAAGTACCAACTCTCTCTGCAAGTCCCAGGCGACTGGCAGCCCGCAGAGCACCGAAACGACCACATACTATTTATGAAGGGAGCACCTGAGAAGATTTGGGGACTGAGCGTGAAAATCCTGAATAACGGAGTGGAGGAGCCGATAACCCCGAAATGGCAGGCGAAGTATGACGAGGCGAATAGAGTGTTTGGGGACCAGGGCGAGCGAGTGCTGGGCTTCGCCTACTTGTATCTGCCTGAAAAGGACTTCCCGAGAAACTACCCTTGGAAAGCCAGTCCTCCCAACTTCCCAATGAAGGACATGACTTTTATCGGGCTCGCAGCTTTGGAAGACCCGCCTCGGAGAGGTGTACCTGAGGCAGTGCTGGAGTGCCAGTCCGCAGGGATTAAGGTGATAATGGTGACTGGAGACCAACCCATTACAGCTGCAGCGATAGCTCGCAAGTGCAACATCATTACCAGCAAAACCGCTAATGAGTTGGCAGAGCAACTGGGCTGCCACTTTGAAGACGTCCTGGATGAGGTGGATGCACTGGTTGTCCACGGCAACGATCTCGCCAAAGCCACAGCAGAGGACGAAACTCTCCCTCCTGACCTGAAAGGCGCACGTCTTTCTCGCTGGCTCTCGAAGAAACAAGTCGTATTCGCACGAACCACTCCAGCTCAGAAGCTGATTATCGTGGAGGGACACCAGCTCTTGGGCCATATCGTGGCAGTGACCGGTGACGGAGTGAATGACAGTCCTGCCATCAAGAAGGCGGACATTGGCATCGCGATGAACATTGTAGGGTCCGACGTGGCCAAGGACTCTGCAGATATGCTGCTTCTGGATGACAACTTCTGCTCGATTGTGGATGGAGTGGAGGAAGGCCGCCTGATGTTCGACAACCTAAAGAAGACTATTATGTATGCACTGGTTGTGAACATCCCGGAACTCGCTCCTGTGCTCGCCTACATGGTGTTAGGCTTCCCCTCTCCCCTCACCACTATCTTCATGCTGCTCATCTGCGTCGTCACAGACATTCTCCCTGCCGTTTCCTACGCCTACGAAACCAAGGAACTGGACATCATGCGTCGAAAGCCTCGCAACGCGGACACTGACCACCTGGTGACATGGAAACTAATGTTCCACGGCTATGCGATGTTGGGCATAATTGAGGTGTTTGGAGCTATTTACACCTATTTCTACGTGATGAATGACTATGGCTTCCCTGTGGATTTGCTGTTCGGACTGGTGCTGAAGGAAGGCTGCGAGCCTGCGGAGGGAGACGTTTATAACCCGGACGATGATTTCAGGGGAAATAGCCATAAGAGAAAGGACCCAAGCTGCAGTACGGATGTGCCAGGCTGGGCCACTGGGAAAAATGCCAAAAGCGACCTGCGAGTGTGGTTTTATAACAAGGTAAAGACCTCAGAATGGGGTTCCTGCGAATACCCTGGCCTCGAAAGTTCAGTGCACTCCGGGGCTTACTACTGCTACAGCACCGAGGGTCTGGTGGCCGCCCAAGGCGCCTACTTCTGTGGTATTGTCGCTCTGCAGTGGATCTGCGTCCTCGTCAACAAGGGCCGGATTTTGAATTTATGGCACCAAGGCGTTGCCAACAGCATCGCGAACTGGGGGATTGTAGTGGAGACTGTGCTAGGAGTGTTAGTGGTATATGTGCCGGGACTGAATTCAGGAATTGGCGCCAGACCCTTGATGCCGCTCCAAATCTTCGTCCCTGCCTTCCCCTTCTGCATCATATTCCTCGTGTTCGACGAAGGGCGAAAGCTACTAAGTAGACTCTACAAGGACAAGATAGGCAGACCAGGCGCCATAGAGAAGGTCATTCAGTACTAGCTCTAACTCCTCACTAGTAGTATGGAGGCGGAACTGGGAGTCGTGAAGCTGCATGCGAAGGAACTGGAGGGCATACTCTACGAACTCGGAGGCACGCTGGAGAGGTACAAGGAGACAGGCTTTGGCTGGCCGGAGATTCTACAGCTCTTTTCCCGCGCAGCTGCTATTCTCAAAGACTTGCAGGACCACATCCCTATCACATTCGCGCACTACCTGCTGCTGCCCGACTTCAGAGAGCACAGCAACAAGGAACAAGTCCCAGGACTGCTCAATACCCAGTGGCAGAAGCAGGAAAGCCGACAATTGGCACTGGACACCTACAGAAGTGACTTAGCGGTGTACTCAGATGTGGAGCTGGATGGCAAAGTGGTGCATTTCAACAGAGTATGCAGAGAGCTGCAAGCGCTGTTCAAGCCCAAGAACTAGGTAGTAATGATGGGAGTGTATGAAGGCCTGCAAGGCTGCAGAGTAGTGGAGTGCTCGCACTTGCTCAGCAGCAGTACGCCGCTTTGGCCTGGGGACGTGGAGTTCTACCGCTGTCCGCTCGCTTCCTACGCAGTTTCAGGGTACACTAAGGAGTTCTTCATCATTCCGGAAGGCTTTGGGACGCATATGGACTCGCCAGCGCACTTCTTCGCAGGGAAACGCACAACTTCAGATATAACGCCTCAGGAACTGATAGCGAAGTGCGTACTTGTGGATGTTACAGACCACTGTGCTTCGAACCCTGACTACGAACTCCAACTCTCTGACATTGAGACTTGGGAAAGGAGTTATGGTCCTATTCCCGCTGGGGCTTTAGTCTGCATGAGGACTGGCTGGGGGGAAAAGATCAATAGCAAGGCGCTTTATTACAATTACGATACGACTGAGACTCATTCCTGCTACCCAGGCGGGACTATGCACTTCCCTGGCTTTTCAGAAGCAGTAGCGAAGTTCCTCGTCACTCAGCGCAGCATCGTAGGCATCGGCATCGACACCCTCTCTCTCGACCCAGGCACCAGCACCTCCTTCCCAGTTCACCAAGCCATCCTCGGCGCAGACAAGTACCAGCTCGAGAACATGCGACTGGAGGAGCTGCCAGCACAGGGAGCAGTCCTAGTGATCTCGCCACTGAGAATCCTGCAGGCGGCGGAGTCACCTGTAAGAGTGCTGGGCTTTGTGGCCTAGACTAGTCTACATCTCGTCAGTCTGGTTGCGAGGCTGGGCGCGGGTTTCTAAGTCTTCTCGTAGGTCTGCGGGGGCGAATGGGTTCCGGTCTTCGGACTCCAGTGGTTCCTCAATGTGCTCCGTATCGCCCAATAGTCCTTCTGAAAACCTTCCCACGCCCTCCTCTTGCACTACCGCCTCTGCTACTTCAATAATGGCTGCAGCCTCACTTTCCGCCTCAGAAAGAGGGTTTTGAGACTCAGGAGACACAGCAGTCACTTCCGCACTGCGTCCACAGCAGCAACAGAGTCGCTTAAAGCAACTGCGCACCTGACTCCAAGGCTGTCTCTGGTGGAAGGTAAGTACTGTTCTGCTCACTTGAATGAGAGTCGGAGAGGCCTGGGAGACGTGCACTGGTCTGCGGGCGAGCAGTAAAGTGCCGAATTTGGAGCTTTTATCTGTGAGGGAGAAGCCGCCCCTGCTGAGTTGGATGCTGGCGTGACAGCGACTTACGGAGATGTCGGATATACGCAGGTCGGCTTCGTGGCCTCTGCCCAAGTGAATTGCGGAGTTTTCCAGCAGACTTATGACGTGCAGGCCTCGGCCTCTCTCCACCCTGTCGTCTTCCAGTATCAAGTAAGGAGTTTCAGGCTTATGCATTTGCACTAATTCCACTAGCCGCCCTTCCAGCGAAGCCACTAGCGGAAAAGGCTCCTTGCACAGTTCACACTCAAGGTTTTTCCAGGAGTATGATAGTGTGCTGCCGCTCTGTCGCATAGTCATTTTACTCGCCAGCCACTGCTGCAGACATTCCAGGTGAATGTAGCGCATAGTGCCAGCACACTTGCAGGGCGTCATCAAGGGGTTTTGCTTGGTGTACGTGTCTGAGAGGCAAATTCGGCAAGCGAACTGAGCAGTGAGCATACTTTGGGACAGTTCCACCTTGCAGGGAGTTTCCATACTGCGCCGGCGCTGGTCCAGGGAGTGGTTAGTGTGCAGGTCTGAGGAGTGGACTGGCAAGCTGATTTCCTTGACTTTCAGCTTGACTCTGCCCAGTTTGACCACGTCTCCTTCTGTGAGTTTGCAGGCTGTTCGGCCCGCTACAACTACCCAGTGCTGTTCTTCTTCGGCAGTCACTACGAATACCTCCTTGTCCACTTCGATATTCGCAAGGATTTTTACGTCTTGCGCCAACGGCTGTTCTCCCTCATCCTTGACAAACTGGCACTGTTCGCCCGTCCTCACAATCCTCCCCGGCCCACTGATAGTCAAAAGACTCCTCGTAGTAGCTCTATTCTCATAGTCAAAGAGTCCATGCGACTCTCGACCCCAGGTGGAGGCCAGCACGTTTATTGGCCTCAGAGCAGGTCCCGACTTCTGCATGGATTTGACTTAATAGGGGCAGTGTGGACAATAATCGCTGGGAATGGAGTTTGATCCGGATGAAGAGGTGGACACGGAGTTGATCAATAGTATCCTTGGGGATGCACTGAAGCTGTTTAAGGATGAAAATATATACTTTCTGCCAGAGAAAGCCGGCCCATGGGCCCAATCCGTCATCGACACCTGTCTCAAAGAACTCGTAAAGATGAATAAGCCCTACAAGTACATCGTGACTTGCATCATCCAGCAGAAAATCGGTGCAGGCCTGCAAACCGTTACTTCGATGTACTGGGACAAGAAGACTGACGGCATGACCACTGCCCAAATGGAAAGCATCAACCTGGGCGTGGTTGTGACTGTCTTCTACATGCATATATAGCTAGAATAAGCATGAAGTCCAATTTGCATGCGGTTTACAATGACCCCAAACTCAACAGGTTCAAAGAGACCACTCGCATTCAGCCGCTCTTCAAGAAGAAATTCGACACAGACGGGCAGCTGGGTGCCACCCAGCCCCAGCCCACCCGCAACAAGTCCACCTCCACTCTGCACATCGACCCTCTGCAGAACCGCCTGCCTCCTGCAGTGCGCAGCAACGAGGAGATCTACCTCATTCTGCAGAAACTCAAGGCGGAAAAGCTCGAAGTCATGCGAGATTTGTACACCTATGAAGAGCGCTATGAAAAGAAACTGAGCATGCGTGCGCGTCTGAAGGAAATCAGTCGCTTGTGCAAGGAACTTGAGCAGATGGCGGAGTCTGCACAGGGACAAATACAGACAGAACAGCAGTTATTCGAAAAACTGCTGCTCGGACTGCAGACCTTCTCCCTGAACCGACTCCAAAGGGAGGGCAGGAAAGCCAAGGGGTATGCAGACTTGGAGCCTATTAGGTCGCAGGCCAAATGGTCCTTCCAGACTTCGAAGTTGGTGTCGGGACTGAGGTGCTTAGTTGTGGGAGAGATGGAGGGGATGGGGACGGAGTTGCGCCTGAGTGTGCACCTGGAAGAAACAGCTGCAGTGTTTCGACTCAGCATTGTGCCAGCAGTGCTGCCGAAGAAGATCAGTGAGGGAGTGCTGCTGGGGATTGTGGAGAAGTCAGTCCTTTCGAAGCTGTATTTCCACGCCAGCAACTCCACCCTCAGACTGAACTTCGACCCTGCATACGGCCAGCAATGGCTCCAGCTCATAATCCACCTGAAGGGCTCTCCCTACGCCTATAGCTGCATCCGTCTCACTGAGTCTGCAGGAACGCTGACCTTGACGATGAGGGAAATGTTCATATCAGCCAGTGATATGACGCTCAGTGTCCCTTTGGAAAGCGTCGGTTTGAGTCAGGGCTTGGGGCGGCTGGATGAATTGGGGATGGAAAGGTTGAATCAGGCGGTTAGTCAGAGACTGTCACTTATGCAGGGAGAGCAGGGAGAAAGTCGATTGGAATGGGACGTAAATCAGTGGCAGCTGGAGCACGGCCTCTACAAGTCGAAAGCCTCTACCCAGCAAACCGCCATCACTTCCCTTACACCACACCTCCACATCAAGCAGAAGTACCAAGAGTTCTCCATCCCTGTGCACAGCCAAGTCCTCGACCTGCGTTCCCACCACCTCACTATCAGCATGCACTTTAGCACCATTGCGGAGACCTACCGACTGCAAGTAGTGGAGGACGCCTGGGAGTGCACATTCTACGAAGAGGAGTTCCGAGAGGAGTTCGCTTTCGTGAAGAGTCTGCAGTTCCACTCGCTCCAGCTGCAGCCTGTCACGCTCTTCCGCTCGGTCGAGTTCCAAGCCTTGCTGCTGCGCCTTCTCAACTTGTAGGGAAGTTAGATATGGCAGGACTCAGTCCAGTGGGTCAATTCCTTCGCAACGCTCCCACCCGTCGCTCCTTCTTCTTCCAAGTCTTCAAACCTGCATCCAACTCAGACAGCAGTTCCGACGACAGCCAGCAAAGCGTGGATTTACGCCCTCCCGAGATCGGCCTGAACCGAGGAATTAGCAGACCTTTATCCCTAGCAGTGGTGTCTCTGGGACAAAGGACTGAACTAGACGAACTGCAGGCACTGGTGCAGGCGAAGTCTTTGCAGTTGGAAGAACTGAGAAGTCTGTCCAAGTCGCTGTTTGTGTCAATTGTGAACAGTGCTGCGCCGGCTGGGAAGTTGGAACAGTACTGGAAACTGAAGTCGGATTTAGTGATTCTCAAGCAGAACTGGTAATTGAGACGTAGGGAAACGGTTCAAATGCTCACAGAGTCGTATGAATACGTCCAGTTCCGCACAGATGATTCACTCACAAAAGCCAAAGAAAAGACACGTCTAGCCAAAGCTTTCAGTCAGCAGCTCGCTACACGGCTAGAAGACCTAAGGAACGACGCCCAAGCCACTGACATTGAGGTGAACACTGCTGTCAACCGCAAGGAACTAATGATAGAGCACCAACACAGCCAGCAAGTCGCTCGCCTGGTCAAGCTCAAGCAAATCCAAGTGGCTGCGGAAACTGAGCGCTTCGAAAGCACCAAGGCTCAAAAGGTGGAGAAGAAGCTGATCCTAGCGAAGGCAAAGGTGAAGAAACGGCTGGTCAGAGCCAGACAACTGCTGCAGGGACAGCGAGCGGAAAGACAGGTGATGTGGATGTGCTACGGAGTGCTGCATATGTCGAAAGCCAGACTGGAGGGGAAGTTGGTACGTCTGGAGGCTGCCTTCGGTACTAGAGATGTGGAGACTGTGGCGGATAAGTATGCTCAGGCGTTGATCCAGGAGCAGATGTATAGGGCGGATGTGGAGGCGAAGTTGAGTCAGTTGGCGAAGTTGGACGCTGCGCATTCGGAGTTAGCGAGGGAGTTGGTAGCTCTACGCGAAGCTCCGCCCAACCCCGCAGCTATGAAGGACTCCGAAGACTCCTATCAAACTGAAGGCCGGCGTCGTCTCCACCAACTGGAAGACAAGGTGGTAAAGGACTCTGAGTCTCTCCTGGCCCGGCAAATCGACGTTTCTGCCTACGTTTCCACCCTCGTAGCAGTGCTCAAAAGGGTAAAAGCAGCCGATCCTTACCAGCGACTGATGGTGTGTCCTGTGGAGCTCTTGGTGGAACTCGCGGAGAGGGAAACTAGTCCGGAAATAGTGGCTCAAATGCTGCTAATCCTGGAAAAAGCAGTGGGAACTGCCTTAGAAATCCCACAACAGCGACTAAAAGGCAAAAAGAAGCTGAATCCTGTCAATAATACGGTGAAATTAATGATCGAAAACACACTAAATCGACGCAGGAACACAATTATAGAGGCGAAATCGAAGGAATTATTCGCTTTTCACTTCCTTTCCAAGGACCGAGAGGACTCCCCGCACCAAAAGATGACAGTAGTGGAGGACTTGCTCAAAAACGTCGTCAGTTTGGAAGCCCTGGCCAAAACCCACTCCAAAAACCCCAAATCTCTCCCTCAAGAACTGCTCAGTTTAAACCTCGAGCCTATAGAGCAAGAGCAAGCGGAAATAGAGCGAAAGGCGTATAAGGAAAGGGCAATTGCGAGGGTGAAAAGTCCTGAAACTGTGCCTACTCCCAGACCTACGCATAAGACGAGGGAGAAAAACAGGACTGCGGACCTGTTTCCTGCGAGGGAGTTGTTCGAAATTGATAGGAAAAGACGGGAAATGAAGTCGCGGAGACGCACTTCGGAGGTAAATTTGAAGACGGAGACGGCGGATTTCTTCCTCAACATCAAGCGGGACAGGTAGTTGCTACTCAGGATTCACCTCCATACCTTCAGAGTGCCGCTGGCTACTCGAGATAAGCCCAGGCCGCAGCCACTGGACCGTTTGCAGCTTGTAACTACTCCTCCCCACATCTCAGCCCGGTCTCCAGTGCACAGGTTCAGAGACCCGCTCACCCAGACCAGCACACGCAGTTCCACCAAGGACACCCTGAGGTCCCCCAGAGCCGACTACGTCCGTCGTCTGAAGAAGCTCGCAGGACTGTAACTTAGTATAAATGTGGAGGCAGACTAGGCCTACTTTCCGACCTTTGAGAGTGTGTGCGCCTGTCTTGGTACTGCTCCTGGGCCTGTCTACTGTGCTGGCGGGGTCTAGACAGGACTGTGCGGAACAGCCTGTGCGACTGTGGCTGGCAGGAAATGTATGGATGTGTGCTTTGTTCCTTGCGAATGAGTTGCTGTGTGCACTGAGCTACCACAACAACATACGGCAAGGAAGGCCCAGTGGAGAGTGTGAGCGAGTGCATCGGGTGTTAGTGACGGGCCTGGGAGCAGTGGGCGGACTGTGGTTCCTGCTAGGCAACTTATGGGTGTGGAGCAGCTGGAGTTGCTGGGAAGAGTGGCCTAGCGGGTACCTGAGTGCAGTGGCACTGATGCTGGCCTACTACGCAGCAGTGCTAGGCAGTTGGTGCTGGGTGCGGAAGTCAGTGGACCGGAGTTGCTACATGGTTCTGTAGTAGCCATATAATAATGCAGGGCTTTACGGCTTACCCGAAGCTGCCTGGGTTCAATCCCGGCCACAACCCCACAGTAAGCGCCCAACCAGCTAGTGGAGCACAAGAGAGTCAGCGCCACCAAGCAGGAGGAGAATCGGGACTACCCCAACCGTCCCATTCCCATGCGACCGTTACCAAGGCGTCCTCAGGCAGACCAGCAGGACCAGCAGCGCATGCTGAACCCCGAGTGGATGAGCACCACGCACTCCACCCACGTGCCCATGAACGCCCCTGAGACCACCGAGCAGTTCGAACCCACCTTCGTCAAGCTCGACCGGCAAGTCCTCCGCTTCTACGGCTACGCCAAAGAACCAGTGGTGGAAAGCAGAATGGAGCACTTCCGCGTAAAGCGGCTCATCCTCTACTACTACCTGGAGGACAACACCCTCAGCATCATCGAGCCGAGAGAGGAAAACGCCGGCAAGCCCCAAGGCGCCTTCCTCAAGCGTCGCATGGTCCTCAAGCAGAACGCCTCTGGCATTGCAATTCTGCCTGAAGACCTAGTGGTCGGGCAGGAAATCCTTATCTACGGGAATCTCATCTACCTCTGTGACTGCGATGCATACACTCGAGAGTTCTACGAGTACAACCAAAGACCTCAGCCCGCGGCCGAGGATATCCCTGTGGACCGCTTCACACTCACGAACAACGCGCCCAGACATGTGGTGAAGGACACTGTTATGAAGGACTTCTTGGAAAAGGCGCTGGGAGGGGGAAAGCCCAAGCCGCAGAGGCAGTTTTTGGACCATGATAGACAGGTGCTGAGGTTCTATGCGAAGAGTGGGGATAAGTTTGTGGTGCATTACTATTTGGCGGACGACACTATTGAGATTTTGGAGGTCAGATTCGCCAATAATGGGAAGGACAACGCTCCAGTCTTCCTGCGGCGGAGCAAAATGCCCAAACGGCTTGCTGTTGGCCAGCCTGGACAAGTCCCCCTCAGCGAATTCGTCACTGAAAAGGAGTTCTTCCCAGACATGACTCTCACTGCCTACGGCCGCGACTTCCAAATCCTGGCCGCCGATAGTTTCACCGTGGAGTACTTCAAAAGAAACTACCAACGCACCTTCCCTGTAGGCCCTGTGATCGACCCAGCTCCACTAGAAAGAACCAACGTCATCATTCCCCCACATGACGGCCTCGGCAGTGAAGAGGACTCTCTAGGCTATATTTACCGCTTGATCCCCAAACCGCCCTATAAGGACTTCTTCAAGTTTATCGATAACAGTTCGAAAATACTGCGGTGGGTTGCGCATTTGAATACCACCATTCCTGAGGATGTGGACCGGAGGTTCATTATTTCCTACTTCCTGCATGATGACTCGCTGCAGATACACGAAATTCCGCAGAGGAACTCGGGAATCGCGGAAGGGAAATTCTTGATTCGGAACCGCTACAAGAACGTGCAGAACAACGAAGTCTTCTTCGGTCCTCACGACTTCGTCATCGGCCGAGACGTCCTAGTGAACAGCTACTCCTTCCACCTCGAGTCCTGCGACGAGTTCACCCGCAAGTACATGGAAGCGACATACGGTCTGAGCTAATCCTAGGCTTAAGGTCCGAATAGTGAGGATTTCCCTTGGGGCTGCTTTGCTCCCGCCCCGCCTCCGAACACTGCCGAGGAGGAGAACTCCTTTTTCTCCGGGGCTCTTTGCGCAGGGGCGGATCTGGGGGGCTCTGCCTCAGGCGCTTTGCGCTCTTCCCGTCTCTCCGCTTCAATTTGCGCCCGCAGCTCATCCTCAACCGACTCACTCTGTGCTGCCAGTCTGCGTGGAATTTACTGCGGGTCCATCTTAATGATCTTCTGCGCCTTCCGCAGAGTCTCCAACTGCGCCTTCAGCAATGCTCTTTCCTTACTGATTTGCTCGGGTTCGTTCATATAGTTCAGTATGGACTCATTGGTGTTTATGTAGTTGTAGAGCTCGTACTGCAGCTTGTCCATGGAGGATCTGACGAGGAACAGACCGATGATTTTGGGGATGTTGTCTCGGACGTTGCGGATTACTAGGCGGAAATAAGCGTCGATTCGGGCTCGCACTTCGGCCACAAAGAGAGACTGACTGTCTCCCTTTTTGCCGTCGCTTCGGGGCACGATGTCAGACCGGGTGGCCAAGTACTCCAAGTCGTTGGTGAAGATGTAGGACTCTTCAGCGTCTATGACTCTCTCCACAACACTGCGACACGCCTCCTTCTCCTGCAACAGCACCCTAGTGACCACATCACTGACCTCCGCTATGAGTGGCGGGAAGCGGTACAGTATCCTCTCAATCACCTGATGCGCCAAACTCTCCAAGTTCTGGTGCGTTACGGACAGACAGTCCAGCACCGGCTCTCTCAACTTCTCCATTTGGGGAGTTATCAAGTAAATAAATACGTCCACTGAGGGGAAGCCGGGGATTGAGTCTCCTTCGTGCATGGCTATTGCCATTTTGATGTCTTCGTCTGTGAAGTCCTTCGTGGCTTGGTAGTCTCCGGTGAATTCGTTGAGGAGGTCTTTGAAGAGGAGCTTTACTTCTGTGCCCTGATTCAGGTCCTTCGTAAGGCGAGAACTGCGCTTGCGGTCATATTTCCCCCTAATAACGCTTTTATAGATCTCCACAAAGTCAGTGACCATGTTCCACAGCAGCTGCACCTTCTGCTTGGGCTCCGTAGGAGCCGACGGCCCCAGTTCAATGACTCTTTCCTCGCATTCCTTCAGCTTTAGCACCACTTCATGAAGTATATCCGGCATCAACGCCTTAATATGCGTGAAAAGGACGTTGGTCAGCTTCTTCGTAAGGTTCTGCGTGCCTAAAAGGTGCTGCGACATTGTGGAGTAGGTCTCGTGTCTGGAGAAGTACTCCTGTTCCTCTCGAAGCGCCTGCTCCACGGACATGTTGCTGGTGATGTCCTGCTGACTTCTGTTTTTAATGCCTATATAGCCCAGTCTCAACGGGACTTCTTGTCCTTGGAGCATTTTGGCTGCATTTGTGCCTTTGTCCATAATGTCGATTTTGGTTACGACTCCCAAAGTGCGAGTGCCCTGAGGGTCCACTTTCTTGGCCATTTGCAAGGCTTCGGAGACGGACATGTCCTGATTGCCAGGGATCACACAAAGGATGATAGTGCGAGGGTCGGACACATAGCGATAGGCCATTTCTTTAGTGATCCGCTCGATGTCTTTGGGCTGGCCAGCGATAGGGATGCGGGTGATGCCGGGGAGGTCGATGAGGGTGAGGTCGGGACAGGAGCCGGAGTAAATGGTCAGGACGATGGGGTCGTCCACGATTTCCTTGTTTCTGCCTGCCACTTGGTCTGTCAGTAGCTCGATGTTTCTTCTCACCTCATCGAAATTGGAGTACTTCGTCTCACTGCCTTCGAACTTGGCCCAGGGCTTGCTCTGGTCATAAGTGTGCACCAGCCTCAATTCCAGCGGTCTTCTAGTCACCACCCCCTCTCCTCTCGGCAGGAAATTGAGCCCTACGATGGACTCCAGGACTGAGCTTTTGCCGCTGCTTTGAGTGCCGAGAGTGGCGATGCGAGGCAGTTTGATGTACTTCTGCAGGCCGGCATCGCGGAGATGGTCGACCAGGGTGATGATGGACCGCAGGTTGTCGTAAAAGCTACCTGAGAAGTCCTCAGCCATCGTTATAATGGTGGAGAGGACATAGATGAGGGGAGGAATAGAGGAGAGGGGGTGAGGGAGAAGCGAGGGAGATAGTAGGTGGAATGAGGAAAGCAGTATAGGGAGGGAGGAAAGTGGATATACTGGATGGAGGGGGATTCGAGGGGAACTGAGAATAGAGGAGAGACGTGGGACTATGAGCGGACTATCTGCTAGTGCGCAGTGCAATAGCGTCTCTGCGAAGCTTTGCATACCTCCTTAAATCGCTCCTGGGATTTGTCTCCATTAGCTATGATATCGAGTGGCTTAGACCTGCTGATTGGACCTAGAGCCAGGCCCAGTCTATGTCTGGCTAGGGAGGAAAGCCTCCTTTCTTCGAAGATGGCAGATACACTCCCAGATCTCCACTTTGCCTTTGCAATTTAATGTCTCAGCAGCCCTCCACCTCTCCCTCTCGCTTCCCTCGCCTCAATTCTCCCAGCGTCGAGTCCTCTCCGCTCCAATTCACGCATAGATGGAGCTGTGTGAAGCTCGGCCAAGTCCTTTCCCCTACAGTGCATCTCCACAAGGCCTCTGCTTTCCCTCAAGCCTCGGTATTGCCACTGACTTCTGCACCTATGAGTCCTTGCAATGGGCAACTTGTCATATCCACAGGGATATTGCGAAGACGCAAATATGACTTTTCGAAGATGTATGAGCACTTGAGTGAGTCGGTGCGGAGAACTGAAACGAGGTGTCCGGTACCGGAAGTATCGCCCTTTGTGCCTAGTGGAGTTCCTAGCAACGCTGCAGACCACTCTATATCTGTGGGCGAAGGCAATGACTATACCTTCAGCTCCCCTTCAAGCATTGTCAGCTCTATAATATGTCGGATTTGCCTGGAATCCACTAGTCCCGAAGACCTCATTTCCCCGTGTCTCTGCAAAGGCTCGCAGCAATGGGTGCACGAACAGTGCTTAAAACTGTGGCTAATCAAGAGTGAAAAGGACGAAAAGGACTTGACGGCCTGCGAAGTGTGCAAAGCCACTTTCCACATGAACTTCTACTACTCCCTGACTTTCTGTCCCTGTGGCTCTGGAACCGCACGCAGGTCTGTGTGGATTCCGTTCGGTCTGGTGCTGTTGCTGCTGCTGGGGGTCGGACTGATATTCTGTGTGTCTGGGGAGAAGGAGAGAAGACAGAGTGCGACGGTGGTGGTGTTGGCGGTGTTGCTGTCTTCAGCTGCAGTGCTGTGTGCGTTGATGGGGCTTTACCTGGCCAAGGAGCTGTGGTTCGTGCGGACTATCGAAGAGTGGCAAATTGAAAGCCTGCCGCCAGGCCCTAACTAGCCCTAATAGTCCTATGGAGCCTCACCTCTACTCCTGGGATGAAGGCGAGCAAAGCGTCATCAACCCCATCCCGTCCACTCTCTCCGAAACAGCAGCCTTGCCACAGGAAGACGAACTCACCGCTGGCTTCGCAATCGCCACGATCCTCGCCTCCTTCCCTGACTCTGTGCCCAACCTGTATGCTGTGAAGGCGCAGCACTTCCTGTACCATCTCACCTACACTCAAGTCAAGGTCAAGGCGGACTTGACTTTGACTGCTGCGGAGCCGAGGTTTCGGTTGAGGTACGTGGCAGGACAGTTCTCGGAGTTGGGAGTGAACTACTATGGGAAGGTGCAAGTGGGAGAGGACTCAAGGATGTTTGTGAGGCTGCTGGGCTGCGGCTCCTACGACCCTGCAGGCGTCACTGCCGCCTCGATTGACTCGGAATGCTTGCGAGAAGATATTGCTGCTTTTCTCATAGTCTTCACCTGCTGTATACTCAAAGCCGCTCAACTTGGTGCTTCAGAAGACTCTCTAGACCGTCTCCGCGAGGTAAATCTCGCAATTATGAACAAATACTTCAAGCGGCCGCTGCTACTAGAGTGGGTGACGCTGCAGGCCAAACAGGTCTGCTTCCACGCCCAGTCTCCCACTTGCTATGCGGAGTTTCTGCTGCAGAAGGCCAATTGTGGGGAAATGGACTTGATGAAGGTGGGACAGGAGCATACGAAGGAGTACTTGGAGCGCTATTCACGCTGGAAAGGTAACGTGCTCCCCGAGACCAAAGTGTTCCCCGGCTACCAATTCTTCGCAGTACCACTTACCTAGGAGTTCCTCCGACAGCGGTCCCCAGAAGAAGCGGAAGAACTAGTGGGCGCAGAAGCCTGCGCCACCCTCAAAAGACTAGCCAAGCAGAAAGTCCCCGGCCAGGGCATTTTCCTCAAATTTCTGCCTAAGAATGTGCCTGCACTACGCAGAGATGTGAAGAAAGGGTCGAGTTTGAAGGACTTGAGGGAAACGGTGGAGAGACTGGAGGCTTCGTATCGCTTGCAGCTGCAGAAAGCTAGTGAGGCGCTGCAAGTGCCGCTTACGTTGGTGCAGGAGGAGTCCAATTGCTCTATTAGCTAGCGATATAGCTAGGGGTAGGACCGTTTCGGATACTGCTCAATGGCAATTTAGGAAGCTACTGCTGCTTAGCTAGACTGTAGAGGAAGCCTTTCTTCTCCATCAGTTCACTGAAGGACCCCATTTCAATCATGCTGCCGTTGGAAAGAACCATGATTTGGTCCATGTTGGAAATGGTCTTGATGCGGTGGGCGACCAGGAAGCAAGTGCGGCCCTGCATCACTCCCTTGAGTACCTCTGTGAGGCGTGCTTCAGTGTCCGAGTCCAGGGCTGAGGTGGCTTCGTCTAGAATAAGTAGTTTGGGCTTGCGAATGATGGCTCGTGCTATGGCGACTCTCTGCTTTTCTCCGCCGCTTAGACGAGTTCCGCGGAGGCCCACTTCTCTTGCAAAGCCGTCTGGATGCTTTTCGATGAAGGCCAGGGCTTGTGCTTGTTCCGCAGCCTGCTTTATTTCTTCATCAGAGGCTTGGAAGCCGTAGGCAATATTGCTGGCAATTGAGCCGCTGAAGAGTACAGGCTCTTGACTCACAATGGCCATTTGATGGCGCAAATGTCTGATGTTGATATCCTTTATATCCGTGTCTCCGAAGTAAATTCCGCCTTCACTGACGTCATAGAAGCGAAATAGCAGCTGCACCACTGTGGACTTCCCAGACCCTGTAGTACCCACTATAGCAAACGTACTTCCTGCAGGCACAGTAAAGGACACGTTAGCAAGTGCCCTCAGGTCTCTAGTAGGGTAGGAAAAGGACACATCATCAAATCGAACTGCTCCCGATATTGTGGGCTTTTGGCCTGATTCACTGCTCGCATCGATAGCAGGCTCATAGTCCAGTATTTTGAATAGGTTTTTGGCGGCGGTTTGGCCTTGCTTCATATCAGGTGCAAATATACCTGATAAGAAGATAGAAGAAGTACCCGATAAAGCGGCGAATAGAGACACATTCATCGCATCAAATTCTGTGATGTTTTCTTTGAACATATAAGAAGCGAACCAGAACATAAGTGCATAGAGGTAAAAGAGCATGCCATACCCAAGCCCAAAGGAAAAGCCTGAGTAATGCGCTCGTTTTCTGGCATCCACACCTACGATTTGAATAACATGCATATAGCGAGAAAGCAGGATTTCCTCCATGCCGAAGGCCTTCACTGTTTTGTAATTGAGGATACAATCGGAAGCGAAAATAGTGGCGTCTTCATAAGTATACGAAATCAACCCTTGTGCCTGCGCCAAAAAACTCATCAGCACGCAACTGACATACACAGGGAAAACTGCCATCACAACCAGCATAATTTGCCAGCAAAACACACCTGATATAGTGAAAGCCGTAACCAGGGAAAATAGAACTCCCGCAATTAAGCCAACTACCTGTCCTCCCAGTCCGTTGATTTTCTCACAGTCACTGTTCAGCTGAGTGCCCAGCACTGTGGCGTTGTTTAGATCGAAGAAGGCTAGGTCGTAGGTTAGCAGCGATTTGAAGCTTTCTTTTCGCATGATGCGGGTAGCGCGGGCGGATACCAGTGGGAAACTGACCGACTGAAGAATCATTCCTATCACTATAACTCCTGCGCATACACCCAACATCCCGCCGTAGAAGCGAGAGTCTTTCTCTAGGGCGTCCCCTGTTTCTATGCCCAGCACTTTCAACTCCAGACCCAACAGCATCCCATTCACAGGGTAGGCGACTCCCACCAATATAGCCCCAAAAGCACCAAGTAGAACCCATTTGCAGTTGCCGGAGGTCATTTGCATCACTCTTTTGCCGTAGTTGGGAGGCGGACTTAACTCTCTCGCTTCAGTTTTTACTTCAGTTTCAGCCGCAGCGCGCTTGCGGGTGGCATTGGTTGTTGTAGACATAGTTTCGTCCTTATCCGACATTTCGATATTCTGCATTTTGGTCAGGTGGTAAAACTTCCCTTCCAAAGCCCGAAGTTCGTCCTGAGAGCCAGATTCCTGGACTCGGCCTTCGCTGATTACCACTACATGAGTGGCTTTACGGATTGTGCTGATGCGGTGGGCAATCATAATAGTGGTGCAGGAACTCATCAGTTGGTTGAGAGTGAGTTGCACTGCAGCCTCTGTGTTTTTGTCCAAAGCACTGGTGGATTCATCTAGTAGGAGTAGTTTGGGTTTGCGGACTATAGCCCGGGCGATGGCTATTCGCTGTCTCTCCCCTCCTGAGAGTTGAGAGCCCTTGCTCCCTACCTTGGTTTCAAATCGCTCTGTAAGCTGATTAATGAAGTCCAGCACTTCGGACTGTCTCGCGGCTTCTTCGATTTCCTGGTCTGTAGCCGAAGGCAGGCCAAATTTGATATTGTCCTTGATAGTGGCATTGAAGAGAATCGGCTCCTGACTCACCAGTCCTATCTGATTCCGCATACAAGACAAATCCCAGTCTTTCAGATTTACTCCGTCTATCATAATTTCGCCACTCACAGGGTCATAGAACCGCATTACTAGGCTCACCACTGTACTCTTTCCTGAGCCTGTTTCCCCTATCAGTGCAAGTGTGTCCCCGGGCTTAATCGAAAAGGAGAAATCCTTCAATATCATATTGTTCGGAGCGGTAGGGTAAGCGAAGTTGATGTTTCGAAACTCCACAATTCCCTGCAAATCTCCTTTATGTTTCCCAGATATGATTTTATTAGGGTTTTTGATGACTTCCATGACTGAACCTGCCGCCACAGCCCCTTCAATAATGAGTTTCACACACGGGGCTAATATCCCCACATTGTTGAAAGCCATCATACACACAAGAAGGACAATCAATGTACGACCTACATTAATTTTGTCATCCGTAACCCAGTTGTATCTGTCATCCCTGATAAGTGTGGCTCCAGTCACATATATAGCAGCAGTCATACCGAGAAATCCCCCAATAGCAACTCCAATACCAAGGCCTATTTTGAGTCCGCTGCAGAGCATAGAGCGGTAGGAGGTGGAGAGGGAGCGAATGTATTTGGCGCTTTCCACATCTTGTGCATTATGAGCGGCCACTGTTTTTATTTCAGTAAGGGCTTCTTCTGCAATGCCTCCTGCTTCCCTGTAGGAAGTGTCGTCCATACGAGCATTGCGCTCCATAGTTCGATTTGTGAGGTAAAGACCTCCGACCATTGGCACAGCAAATGGCAGAGCCACCAAAAGGAGCTGAAGGACTTGGATGAAGGTTATGACCATCGCCGATATGACCATCACAGACGTGAAAATGATCATCACCAGCTTATCTCCGCAAGCCCTCTCAATTTTGATAGTGTCTGATGTCAGAACATTCGGCAATTCAGCCACTGCTTGTTGGTCAAACCACTCCGGGTCCTGTCTCAATACTGCCTCCATATACCTTTCCCTAAAGTGATTGGACTGACGGGACCCCACACTCACCCAGGACACTACTGCGATGTAGGCCACTATGATGTACACAGTGCCTAGAATCAGCAACAAGTAAGCCACTTCCACGGACTTATCATAGAAATCTGACTCCGCATCCTCTGGCTTGATGGACGTGTATATGTCGCCGATGTAGAAGAAGAGTAGTGGCTGAATGACCCCCATCCCTATCGCAGACAAAGTACCCAGTAGGATAAGCAGGTAATCAGTCCCCACTGAGTACTGAAATAGCCTGAAGAAGGAGAGACGGGTAGAAGGGGACGAACTGGGAGCGGCCTCTGCCATCTCTAATATTGCAACAGACCTACCTAAATTCCAATATAGAAGGAAACTCGCTCTATCGATGTTGTACTTGGTCTAGACTGATGAGTAGGACCAGATTATCTCAGTAGGGCTGCGTGAATTGGAATTAAGAAAAGGACTAAACGAAAACAGGACATATGGGCACTGGGCAGAAAGTGGACTTACACGCTCAAAAGTGTGTATTCTCACAGTGTTTTATACATCGGAATGTCTTAGATCAGGCTCCCTAAAACAATATGCTCGTACTTCCTTGAGACGACTTCAAAAGACCTGGAAAACTGAATCTCTGCAGCGGCTAAAGAACAGAAGGTCATAACTAGCCCGGAGAGTGGACTTTAGAAAGCGAAATTGCGTATTAGCCGGCAGAAAGGGGCAAGTTTGCCTATTACTTATGAACGACGATAAGCGGATTGGACTAGACAGACCCTAAAACAGTCCAAAACGACTAAATTTGCTTAGCAAGACTATGCAGAAATCCCTTCTTTTCCATCAACTCCTCAAATCCTCCCAGTTCCAACAGTTGCCCATTGGACAGGACTGCAATAGTGTCCAGGCCTGAGATGGTTTTGATGCGATGCGCCACGACTACACTGGTCCTCCCAGCCATAATGCCTCGCATGATATCGCCTAGCTTGGCTTCAGTGTCAGAGTCCAGGGCTGAGGTGGCTTCATCCAGAATCAGGATTTTGGGAGAGCGGATAATGGCGCGGGCAATGGCCAGTCGCTGCTTTTCTCCTCCGCTTAAACGACTTCCTCGCAGGCCTACGTCTCTTTCGAAGCCGTCGGGGTGACTTTGGATGAAGGACAGGGCCTGGGCCTGCTCCGCGGCCTTAGTGATTGCCTCTTCCGAGGCTTCGATTCCGTAAGCGATATTGCTCGAAATAGAGCCTGAAAACAGCACCGGTTCTTGCCCTACAATCGCTATTTGGTTCCTCAAATGTCTCACATTATAGTCCCGAATATCCCTACCGTCCACCAGTACACTCCCCTCAGTAGCATCATAAAGCCTCAACAGCAGCTGAATAACCGTGGACTTACCAGACCCTGTAGTCCCTACAATTGCGAAAGTCGACCCCGCAGGCACTGTAAAGGACACATCAGAGAGGGAAAACTGGTCTCTAGTGGGGTATTTGAAGGACACATTGGAGAAGGTGATTGCCCCTGCTATAGGTTCTTTACTGCCACTTTGGCTGTCGGGGTCGATGGTGGGTTCGTAGTCTAGGATTTTGAACAGGTTCTTGGCTGCTTCTTGTCCCTGCTTCATATCCGGTGCAAACACAGCGGACAGAAACAGGCTAAAGCTCCCATTTATCGCAGCGAATAGCGCAATGTTCATATTCTTGAACTCCACATAGTCCTCGTAAAGCATCTTCGCAGCGAACCAAAACATCAGTGCGTACACATAGAAGAGTAGTCCGTAGCCAATTCCAAAAGACAGGGCAGTCACATGTGCTTTTTTCCTTGCTAGTGCACTAACTCTCTCCACTACTTCTAAATACCGCACTAAGAGGTGGTCCTCCATGCCGAATGCTTTCACGGTTTTGTAGTTTAGGATGCAGTCTGAAGCGTACACTGTCGCATCTTCGTACTTGTAGGATATCAACCCTTGCGCCTGCGCTAGGAAACTAGTCAGCAAACTACCCAGAAAGATAGGGAAAACCGCCAACATAACCAGCATTATCTGCCAACAAAACACTCCCGAGATGGTAAAGGCTGCTAGCAGCGAGCAGACCACCCCGCAAAAGAAGCCGAATATGTTTCCGCCCAGTCCGTTCACCTTCTCACAGTCATTGCTGAGTTGCGTCGCTAGGACTGTGGGACTGTTTTGGTCGAAGAAAGTGAGGTCGTAGTTGAGGAGGGATTGAAAGCTTTCTTGCCGCATTATGCGAGTGACTCGGGCGCTGACGAGAGGGAAACTGAGGGACTGCAGGACCAGTCCTAGGAGTATCCCAAAGGCGCATACACCCATTAAGCCGCCGTAAAGCCTGGATTCGCTCTCCAGCTTGTCCCCGGTACTGCTAGCTAAGGTATCCAGCTGCAGGCCGATTAGCCAGCCTATGAGAGGGTTCGCCACTCCAGCAATTGCAGATCCTATACAACCCAGTAGGATCCATTTCCACCCTCCCTGTATCATGCCAGTTATGCGCTTGCCATAACTCTCTTTAGTAGTTTGAATCAGTCTTTCATCTGACTTAGTCTCTAAGATAGAAGTTCGCCTTCGGGAAGAAAGAGCAGTAGTGGGTTCCGAAGTCTCCGAGTCTATCTTCATATTCTGCATCATTAGGATGTGGTAATACTGGCCCTGCTTGGCTAGAAGCTCTTCCTGGGTGCCGCTTTCCAGGACTTCTCCTTGTCGGAGGACTATTACTTTGGTGGCTTTACGGATTGTGCTGATGCGGTGGGCAATCATAATAGTGGTGCAGGAACTCATCAGTTGGTTGAGAGTGAGTTGCACTGCAGCCTCTGTGTTTTTGTCCAAAGCACTGGTGGATTCATCCAGTAGGAGTAGTTTGGGTTTGCGGACTATAGCCCGGGCGATGGCTATTCGCTGTCTCTCCCCTCCTGAGAGTTGAGAGCCCTTGCTCCCTACCTTGGTTTCAAATCGCTCTGTAA
>Ga0247837_1003211_pt1 | contig 29140 bp, 22 predicted proteins | sample LaCtaG_2_FD_187115 | JGI IMG/M metagenome (GOLD analysis project Ga0247837, IMG submission 187115) | Freshwater microbial communities from meromictic Lake La Cruz, Castile-La Mancha, Spain - LaCruzMarch2015_14.5m | ecosystem: Environmental > Aquatic > Freshwater > Lake | place: Spain: Castile-La...
AACGCTCGCTGGCAACCCTATTCTCACACTCTGCCTCAATGCCACCTGGACTTTCACAATTCAATTATATCGCACCTCGCAAAGCATAGTCCTTCTTCCTGATCAAGCGCTCTACAATAGTGCTCTTCGCATGTCTGTTCAACTCACGCTTAACAAGACCACGGCCTGGACAAAACTGGCCTTGTCAGTCCTGACTCGAAGCCTTGACTCTGAATTCGCTGTGCAAATAACATTCAGTGCGAACGCATATACAATTTCCCAAACTTTCAACAGCAGTTTCTTTCGAGACTTCTCATCTGCTGAGGGTCAGGTTGCCTTTCTGCTCGGGGCAGGTCCGGAAAGAAAGCTTTGTCTGGAAGGCTCAATTGCTGAAGCTTTACTTCTCTCAGGTTCGGCCCAAGCCGCTACAACTGGATGTCCCTGCGAGTTATGCACAGCTTCGGGTCTTTGTCTTTCACCATGCCTGGTCACTCAGTACTTAGAGGCTGACAAGTGTCGTCCCTGCAACTCTTTATGTACACAGGGCTGCCTCCGACCCTCAGACTGTTCTCAGAATATAGATCCGCTTTGTGCGATCTATGAAGACTTCGACCGATGCTTAGGGTGCAAATTCTTAGCAGAGTTCTATGGAGGAGCCTGCCAATGCAGTCAAAACGCTCGACTCACCCACAACACCTGCGTCTGCAAGGAAGACTTTCAACTGAACAAAGGAGAATGTGTGCCCTGTTTAAGTTACTATCAGGCTTCGGAAATATCTGTGTCAGCCACGGCTAATGCCTTCGTGCTTGCATTCGCCAGGCCTCTTCAAACCTCCCTGCGAACTTGTATGGAGGTGTTTTCTCCAGAGTCAATGGCACTGCTAGGTTTTGAGCCCCAATGCCACTTCCGCGTTTCCAGCATTAAAGTGATTTTGGGAACTGAATTTGAGTTACGTCAAGCCAACCTCAGCCTCAACTCTCACAATGTGGTTGCAGCCAAGCGGAATTGTTCCTTTTCAGCGGAGGCACTACAAGTGTTTCTACAACTGCCGCTTCCATCTCCTCCTGTCGCCGTGCTGACATTTCCAGAGCAATTTTCCCTCCATTGCAGAGCCCAACTCACTTTATCAGGTTTGAACTCTCGAGCAGGAGTGCAAGGTTGCTTACTTTTCAGCTGGAACATCAGCACTGAACTGGGCACGATGAATTCCTCTTTCGAAGCATTCAGTCTCGACAGCGACATCCAGTTGCCAGTAGATGAACTGCTGCCGGGTTTTCTTTACGTGAGACTGACAGTGCGAGATTTGTATGGACAGGAAGCGTGGACCGAAGGAACAGTGCAGCTCCTAAATCAAAGTGGTCTATCTGTGGAAGTCGAAGGAGGAAGCGCAGTGAGTTTCCTCAGCAACTACCGCAGTGTGTTTCGTTGTCGCGTGAGGCAAGGCTGCGGACAGCCCCCTTACCACTACTCATGGACCGCAGAACAAAGCGAATTGCTGAGTAGCCAAGGAATACTGAAAGTGGCTCCTTCTTCGCTGCGGCCAGGTGTTCACTTCTTCACCTGCACAGCCTCTGATTTAGCCGGCAGCGTGGGGTTCACGAACCTGCAACTCACTATCAGCAGCAGTCCTCTACGCATTCATTGTGACCGCACTGCAGGCCTCCTCTCGGCTTCACTGCCGCTCCGAGTCGACTGCAGCAACTCCACTGATCCAGACGACCCCAACACCCCTTTGGTTGGCCACTGGACCTGCGAAACAGACGGAATGGCATGCAAAACGACTGAAGGGACACTACTGTCTCTGAGTGCCGGTTTGGTGCTACGAATTCCCGAGCGCACTCTGACCGGAGGCCAGTACCAGTTCACACTTACAGTGAGTCGAGGAAACCGAACACACAATTGCACTCTCACCTTCGAAGTGGTGGCGGCGAGTGGATTGCAGGTGCAGAGTTGCTCGCCCTCACAACGCATTTCCAACCAACATCCATATCAAGTGGTGCTACTGGTCAAAGCACCCAGCCAGACGCAGTTGACATGGGGTGAGCCCTTCCACAGCTCCCAGCCTTTCCTTCAACTCCCACTATCCTTGCTAACCCATGGAGACCCACTTGAGTTGTACTTCACAGTCCAACTAGTGAGCTCTTTGGTCAATGTTCGAATGGAAGTGCAGGTCAACAACGGTCCTATTGTGGGAGTACTGAGTGTGGAGCCGAGGACTGGACAGGCTCTCACTACCTCCTTCCGACTGCAAATATCGGAGGCGCTGGATCCTGAAGGCTCTGATTACCCACTCAATTTCGCCTTCGGCTTCACTGCTTCAGACACTCATTCCTTCCTCAGCCTTCCCCAAGCAGCCAACTTCTTTAGGACTCTACTCTTAGAAGAAGTGGAGCAGGTCTTTTGCAAGGTCTGCGACTCAGCGGAGTCTTGCAGCGACGCCAACACCACTGTGTCCGTTCAGACGGCAGGCAGAGTCCTGCAGTCGACAGACCTGCTGCAGCTCTTCGACCAGCAAGCCACCGACCCAGATCAAGTGCCAGCGCTGTGCACAGTGCTGGCTCATCACACTGCACTGAACGCAACTCTCTGGAGACATATCTTGGCCACCTTCCAAGACACATTGCAGAGTTCACTGGACGAGCAAGAGTTGCTCGCCACTTTTACTTGTCTGGAGTCGCTGGCAAGCCAGTCCTCGGCCTCAGTTCCACTCCTGCTTTCTTCAGTGTTTCAAGTCATTGAGCGGTACAGAGGCACACTGTACGAAACTATCTTCACAGCAGTGCTTCGAATCTTCAGCAAGTGCAAGCCTACGCAAGCAGAAGCCCCAGAGCTATTGAGTCGACTGGACGAAGTGGTGAGTGCGTATAGCAGCACCTTACTGCCAGACCAGCCGCCTTTCCTCTTTTCTTCACGTTACCTCAATCTTAGCGGCCTGCGGACTGTAGCTCGCCCCGGCCCTTACCAGGAGGTCGGAGTGGTGCTGCCGGATAGCTTCTTAGTCAACACAAGTCTGCACAATATAACTGTGCTGGACATTTGGGTGTGTCACCTGGAAAGCGCTTTCTACCCCGCTGCAGTGACAAGCGTCCGCTTGCGCCAGGCCGGCTCTCTCAACGGACTGATCTGGACTAACGCCTCAGCTAAGGACCTGCCCCAGGACTCTATTTCCTTCAATGTTACTGTGCCTGTCTCCAACCTCTCCGCTCTAGAAGGACCTACTGCCTGTCTCTGCTGGGAGCAGGGTAACTGGGTCGTTGTTGACTCTTGCTACTTTGCTCCGCTCAACCACTCCATTGCACTCATCACCAGGTGCTTGGGCATCTTCACCCTTGTGCCTGCTCATATAGGGACGTTTCAGCCCGACCCTCTTCCACAACTAAACAAACCAGACGACTCAGACTCCTGCAGCCAGCTATATGCACCTCTGTACCTTGCTGCAGCGCTCATTGGGCTCGCCTCGGCCCTCTCAGCTCTCCTTTGGGTCGTTGGAACGCGCAACCCCGGTCCTGTCCCTCCCGAGCAATCTGTAGAGCCACCTCCAACTCCTCAAATTATTGCGGAACATAACGCCGAGATCTCTTATTCCACAGTGCATGTCGGGGAACTGGCCCAACCCCGGCGCCCCAGCTTCTTAGAAGGTCACTTCCTGCTGGGTCTGCTATTTCACCGTAAGCCTGAGCACTTGATGGGTCTCACTGCAGCGTTACTAGTGGAACTAGGAGGGTTGGGCATCATTATAGTGCTGGACAGTAAGGACCTCCTATCAACGCACAATTCTGCAAGTGTGGCGCACTTCTTGTGGGCGAGTCTTTTGGGAGGTGGGGTGTCACTGATGCAGGCGACCGGTTTTTGGAGTCGGGACGGGCAGTGGCGCCGAGTCACGATGCTGTGCGGACTGGGGGTGTGTGCGCTGAGCACAGGCGCAGTGGGCGTGGCAGTGAGCAGACTCTGTGAGGCGCAGGGACAGGACTGGCTGTTTGGCTTTGCTTGCATCGCTCTGTCGGAAGTGCTGGTCCTGGAGAGTCTGGTGGCTGCTTACCGTAGACTGCTGCTGTAGCTAAATGGACGACTCGAAGCTGCGCAACTTCCTCGCGGACCGTTTGCACCCTGATCTCCACCGCGTCCTGAGCCAGAGAGACACTGTGACACAGACAATCCAGCACTAGTGAGATTGACACAGTGAACAGCTGCGAGACACACTGCAAGCGCTCAGAGACCCTGTCAAGGCAATGGTGGAGTTGGGCTGTGGCGTGTATGCCCAAGCGAAGTGCGATTCAAGTCGTGTCGTGGTGCAGACTGGAGTCCCTGGCCTCCTCCTCGAACTTTCCCCCGCAGAAGCGCAACTCTACATCTCCCAGCGGCTGCCCCTACTCCAGCAACGCGCTGAGCAGCTGAGTGTGCAGGCCAGTGAAGTGCGTGCGCACATCCACACTGTAAGCTCTAGGCAGTTCTTGGACGCCATGGAGATTCTCAAGACCTAAAGCACGGCTGCGATGGCCGCATATATACCCGTTTCGTCCTTGAGGATTAGTCGCAGTCGCGCCAGCGCCTCAGACTTGGCCTTCTCCCCCTTCGAGTAGCCCTTGATCTGAGCCATACAGGCAGAGTAGCTGGCGTCTGACAGGCGCAGTCGCAGGGCTTCGAAGACCTCTCGCAGCTTGGTGTGTCTGCGACCTTGGGATGTTTCTGAGTCCTGCGACAGACTTCGACGAGGGGCGTCTTGATCCACGACTTCCAGGACCTTGGTCCTGAAGTCCCCCAGCTGCGCCACTTCCTCCGCTACAGTGGAAGTGTCTCTTTGCAGTGCAGTGTACTCTCGCTCTGCTGCCAGCATTTGCGCTTGCAGACTGCTCACTTCCGTCTGCAACTCACTCAGTTCCTCTTCGTTGTGCTGCACCAGGGCGGTGCGCTCCTCTAGCTGCTGCTGAGCCTCTGCCACTGCTTTCTGCAGCTCTGCTGCTTGGCTGTGGTAAGCGAAGCGTAGGATTCTGCAAGCCAGCTCCATCTGCTCGCCAAAGTCCTGCGGCAGCCAGGAGTGTGAGTCGTCCATAATACCTTCTGATGTTTGAGGGTGCGAGCCAGGCGTGCTTTGTGCCCTGCAGGACTCGCTAGAAGACCTGAACTAGTCGCTCAAGCCAACAACTCTCTGAAATGTAGACACATATGCAGCCTCCAAACAGCAAGGAAGGACATACCCTTTACCTCCAGTGACAGTGTGGTTGACTACCTTTCATACTACCTAAAGGTCTTCTTGAATAACTGGAGCGTCCTTGCCGTCCCAAGGCTGCGAGGTACTGAGCTTGGGCAGCTTCTCATAGGGAATGAGTGCGGTGCTGCCGCTGAGTATCTTCGACACGAAGGACTCGAGTTCTGCAGCGTTGAAGGCGCTGCGCATAATGGCGTAGCGGGCTTTCTGCGTGCTAATGGCCAGCACAGCAGGATAGCCGAAGTTCATGCCCAGCTTTTCCTCGAAGGAAAAATGGTCTCCGCCCTGCGCCCACAGGAAGCGCATGGGCTTGCTGCGAGCCTTTTTACTAGCCGTCCGCACCCCTTCCAAGTACTGCTCTCGCTCCTGTGCTGAGCTGTCCATGATGTGCGGGAGGAACACAAGGACGCACACACGAGGCTCGGAACTCGGACACTCCGCTTCCAGCACTGAGCCATCGATCAGTTGCTTCAGCTCTGGAGCCACTCCGAAGGCTTCCAACTTCTGCAGAGCGAAGTTCGTGATTCCGTCTGCGTCTCTGGGCCCGTTGTAGTCGTCAGGACGCTGCTTCTCGCCAGGCAGGAAAACCTTGATGGTCGGGTAGCCCTTGACTCCGTACTTGGAGGCTACACGTGTATTGGCAGTTGCGTCCACTTTGGCGACTTTCACTTGTCCCTTCAGGTTGGTGGCAGCCTTGCTCCACTCTGGGGCGAGGTTCTTGCAGTGGCCGCACCAGGGTGCATAGAACTCCACTAGCCAGATGTCATTGTCCTCTAGCACCTGGTCGAAGCTGCTGTCTTCCAGCACAACCACATCTCCGTCTCCCTTCGCTTCCTCATGTCCGCTGCTTGACTTGGACCCGCTGCTAGACGAACTGCCCCCGCCCATCCTCTTCTTCACCAAGTCCTGCGCCTGCGACATAGCGAAGTCCACGATGTCCTTGGCAGTCCTGCCGCCACTGTAATCCAGTGGCTTGGACTTGTTCTCTCCGAAGAACTTAAGCGTCGGGAAGCCCTTCACGTCATAAGGCGCGCCCACTGCTTGGTCAGTAGTCATGTCCACAGCTCCCACCCTCACCACTCCCTTCAGAGCCTTGGCAGCCTTTTCGTACTCGGGCGCTAGACTCTTGCAATGTCCGCACCAAGGCGCAAAGAACTCCACGAACCACAGTTCCCCTGAGCCCTTGACTTCCTTTTCGAAGTTCGCTTGGGTCAGCTTGACTACGGGGCTGCTAGACGAGTAGAGGGCAGTCACCGCTCCGAAAAGACAAATAAGTACGTGGAACGATTTCATATTATTTCCAGGGGCTCTGGAAGCGGTGTGGAAGGAAGGAGCTCCTCACACTGATCTTCGTAAATATGATAGTGCTGACGTTGGGACTGCTCGTCCTTGCTTCCGCGCACCCAGTCCTGCCAGTTAACACTACTCAGTCCCTCACGCAAACCTCGGAATGGCAATTCTTCGCTCTTCCTGAGTCTTCCCAGGCCTTTGTGCGGGCGGAAGTCTGGATTCGGGCGGCTTCTCAGTCCGTGGCTTTGCTCGCTCGTGTCGGAGCTCTGCCCACTCTCTCTGAACAAGGATTCGTGGCTGATGCTCTGGACGAATCAGCGTGGCTATTCAACAAGTCCTACCACTTCCTCCAACTCGCCCACCCGAACAACCTGATTCTAGCAGTCTTTAGCCCGGCCTCTGTCACTTACGACCTCAAGCTAACCTTCTCTGACCGACTTGAATGCCCACGAAACTGCTCAGGAAACGGACACTGTGAATTAGGCACTTGCACTTGCAGAGAGCATTTCCTCGACCAAGATTGTAGCCTGTTCTTCTCTCGAATTCAACCTGACAGTCACATCGTCATTCCCACTTTCCCGCACTCCTGGAGCTTCCTAGCAATTGACAACCAGAACCAGAGTCTCAACTTGTTCGTGAGTGTGTCTCCGCCCACTGCACAAGCCTATGTCTATCTTCGCTGTGCAGAGGAGTCGCCACAGCCTCCCAGCAACTTGCACTGCATCGGGTCAATTGACTTCGCAGTGGACGGAGAGTCGGAGCAAGTATTGGACTTGCCCTGTGCTCTGGGCCTGGTGAGCATGTACAACGCAGGGGTGGAAGGAGTGATGCTGGCTTATGATGTGCAGCCGGTGCCGAGGATGCAGCATGATGATGTCATTTATGTGATTCTGGCGGTAGCAGGGGTGATTACTGTGTCCTGGTCCTGCGCCTACTTCCTGCACTCCTCTTCACACCCCCGTGTTTCTATCGCTCAAACAGACGTGGGCGGGGGACTCGACCCTCTCGTCCTCAACACGCTATTCCCTGCTCAGTTCCTCACTGGAGCTCGAGATGTGTGTGCGATTTGCTTGGAGCCGCTCCCTGAAACTTGTCAAGTCCGTGTTCTTCCCTGCAAACACGTTTTCAACGTCTCTTGTATTGACCAGTGGTTCCAGCAGCACACTGTAAGTCTCACATAGATCTGCCCAGTCTGCAAGACAGACTGCTCTATTCAGCAGTCAGTGCTCGAGGAAGGTGACACGATACTGGAGGAACAAGCCGTGTAGCTCCATATATAATGATCAGGTGGCTGGCAATCCGCGCCCTAGTCGCAGGCCGCAGACCCCACTCAGACCTGTTCATGACAGGAACGAACTCGCTTTACGTAGAGCAGTTATTTGACCAGTGGAAGGCTAACCCAGCCTCTGTGCATGCTTCGTGGCAGGCCTACTTCGCAGGGCTGGAGGCAGGAAAGGACACTGCCTACCAGGCTCCTCCCAGCTTGCAGGAGCACTTGAGAGCAGCGCAGGGAACTCGGTTGGAAGAAAAGGAAGTCATGGATACACTGAAGGTAAACGCTTTGGTGCGTGCATACCAATTCTACGGACATCTCTTCGCAGACCTAGACCCTCTCCAACTAGATAAGCACGTGGAGGACCACTTGATGAAGAAGCGCATCCCCGGCTCTGTCCGAATTGAAAACTACAACTTCTCAGAAACCGACAAGGACCGCGTGTTCCGCCTAGGGTCCAAGCTGTTCAAAGGCTACTTGTCCAAGGAAGGCGAGCACCAGGGAGTGTGGAGATTCCGGGACTTGCTGGAAAAGCTCAACCAGGTCTACTGTAACAAGATCGGCTACGAGTACATGCACATCCCTTTCCGTGATGAAATCAACTTCATCCGCGACCGCATTGAAGTAGACACTCCGCACCAGGCGTCCCCGCAGCTCAAGCGACAGTTATTAGAGCGTCTAGGCCGCAGCACGCTCCTCGAAGAGTACTTCCACACTAAGTTCGCGACTCACAAGCGATTTGGTTTGGACGGACTGGAAGTGGTCGTGCCTGCTTTGGAGTCGATTATCGAACGGTCGGTGGAGCACGGAGTGGACACTTTCATCATTGGAATGCCGCATAGAGGCAGACTTAATGTGTTGGTGCATGTCTTGGGCACGCCCTTAGAGGAGCAGTTCGCGCACTTCTTCGGCACCCATGTGCGGAAGTTAGAGGAAGGCGATGTGAAATACCACCTCGGCAGGACTGTGGAAAGAGTCATCAATGGGAAGAAAGTGACAGTCACGCTGCTTGCCAACCCCTCCCACCTGGAGGCCGCAGACCCTGTGGTGCTGGGCAAAACCAGAGCGATTCAGGACTACCAGAAGACGAAAAGCAGAGCCATGGCCATACTGATACACGGAGATGCTGCACTCGCAGGACAGGGAGTGATATTCGAGACTGGACAGATGGAGGAACTATACGGCTACACGACCGGAGGTACTATACATGTGGTGGCTAACAACAACATTGGCTTCACTACTAACCCTAAGGAGGCTAGGTCGGGGCTGTACCCCACTGAAATCGCCAAGACCATGTCAGCACCAGTGTTCCACGTCAACGGCGACTGTCCAGAAGATGTGGATTTCGTATCGAAGCTCGCAGCAGACTGGAGGAACGAGTTCCGCACAGATGTGTTCCTGGATGTCATTGGCTACCGCAAGTTCGGGCACAACGAAACAGACGAGCCCATGTTCACTAACCCCTTGATGTACAAGTTGATCCGTAACCACACCTCGACCTTCCAGCTCTATTCTCAGAAACTGGTCAGGGAAGGCACTATGACTCAGGAGGAAGTGAATGCGCTTGCAGCAAAGATAGGGGAAGACTTTGAAGTGGCGTTCAAGAAGGCAGCTCATGTCAGTGAAGAGCAAGTCACAAACAAGTACAAAACCTACACCGAATGGAGTCCCATCAACTTGCCTCCTGGGGACGTCTTGAACTCCGGCGTCAAAGGAGAGAGACTGAGGGAACTGGGAGCTAAGATGTGTGCGCTGCCTGCAGACTTGAACGCGCACCCGAACATCACCAAGATCTACCGACAGAGAGAGCAGAGCTTGGAGAAGGGCGCAGGGATTGACTGGGCCACAGGAGAGGCTTTGGCGTGGGCATCACTTTTGACGGACGACAAAATGCATGTGAGGATCAGCGGGGAGGATGTGGAGAGGGGCACTTTCTCGCACAGACATGCAGTTCTCCACGACCAAGTCGTAGACCGCAAGAAGTACGTGCCGCTGCAAAACCTGTCCTCGAGCCAAGCAGAATTCACGGCTGTGAACTCGCTGCTGAGTGAGTACGGAGTGCTGGGCTTCGAGTACGGCTACTCCATTGCCAACCCCAACTGTCTGGTGATGTGGGAGGCGCAGTTCGGAGACTTCGCCAACGGAGCGCAAATAATGTTCGACCAGTTCATTTTCAGCAGTGAGGCGAAGTGGGGACAGCAGACAGGCTTGGTGATGCTGCTGCCCCACGGCTATGACGGCCAGGGCGCTGAGCACTCCTGTGGACGAATGGAGCGGCTCTTGCAGCTGTCAGCGGAGAACCCTTACGTGTTACCTGTGGAGAAGATCAAGGACAGGAACCAGGTCCTGGGCACCAACCTGCAGCTGTGTGTGCCCACCACTCCCGCCAACTACTTCCACATGCTCCGCAGACAACTCAGACGTGAGTTCCGCAAGCCGCTAGTCGTCATGAGTCCCAAGCGACTGCTGCGTCACAAGGGCGCCGTCTCTGACCTGGCAGACTTCTCCACAGACCGAGTGGCCCGGCTCATTGACGACCCGGCGAAGCACTTGGTAGGCAAAGACAGCATCCGCAAGGTACTGTTCTGCTCTGGACAGGTCTACTACGACTTGGTGGATGAGCGAGAGAAGCGGGGGATCAAGGACATCGCAGTGTGCAGAGTGGAGCAAATCGCGCCCTTCCCGTTCGACAGAGTGCAGCATATGGCTGCGAAGTACACGAAGGCGTCTTTCCACTGGGTGCAGGAGGAACCGCTAAACTTGGGGCCGTGGAACTATGTGTGGCCTCGCCTGGAAACCTGCCTCACTCCGCTCGGTGTCGACCGAGTCACTGTCGTCAGCAGAGCTCCGCACGCTGCTGCAGCCACTGGCTACCCCCACGTCCATGCAGCCGAACTCGTGCGACTCCTGGACCAAGCTATGGAGTAGTTAGAATGCTAGTGGGCGTCTTAACAGGGCTGCTCTCCCTCATAGCTTGGCTGCACCCCCCTGCTTCCATGCTCCTCCGGCCCCAGCAAGTCAGAATTGCCTGGACGGAACGTCCGAATGAGATATCGGTTATGTGGACTTCGTGGCTTCCATTGGTATTCCCAGAGCTGCAGTATGCAGTCCCAGGCGGAGAGTGGAAATCACTGACTCCAGAAACCAGCATCTTCTTCAAAAACCTGAAGTACGATATATTCTTCGAAGTGCTTTACACTGCCATCGTCCCTGAGCTGCATGCTGAGGTGTATTACGATTTCCGAGTAGGCCAGGGCCCCTACTTCTGGTCCTCAGTCTTCTCCTTCCGAGGATTGACTCCCCCTGCAGCCCAACAGCCTTGTGTGGCGATCCTAGGAGATATGGGCATCGGTCCCTACTCCCTACCCACTCGCACCTACCTTCTTGACCTCATCTCCAATCACACTCTCCACGCTATCATTCACCTGGGAGATATCGGCTACGACCTGGAGCGACACATGGGCGGGACTGCGGATAAGTTCCTGAGGGAAATCGAGCCGATAGCGAGTCAAGTGCCGTACATGGTAGTTCCCGGCAATCACGAACACAAACAGAACTTCACACACTACAGCCACTTGTTCCGCATGCCTAGGAACTCAGCCAGCGGCTCTTCCAACTTCTTCTATTCCTTCGACCTGGGAGCTGCTCACTTTATCGCTCTCAACGCAGAAGCGTATTTCTACTTGCCGCCTGCCTGTGCACAGACTCAGTACAACTGGCTGGTGGAGGACCTAGAGCAAGCCAATGCTCGCAGGGAGCTGGTGCCCTGGATCTTCGTCCTGACTCACAAACCCCTCTATTGCCAAGTCGACTTCCGAAGACCAATGGAGGAGTCGAAAGCCTTCAAATGCAACTACGACTGTGACCATGAGTGCAAGCTGCTGAGAGGCGAGTGGGAGGACCTCTTCAACCGCTATTCAGTGGACATCATTTTCGGCGCCCACATGCACGACTATGAGCGCGAGTTGCCTGTGTACCACAACCTCACAGTTCCCAGCGACTTCGACCTGCCCCACTTCCACCGCAACCCCAACGCCCAGATCTCCATCCTCACAGGCACAGCTGGCAGCGACCACCTGCACGACGCTCTTTCCGCCACCAAGCAGCTGTGGAATGCAGCCTACACAGACGCTTACGGCTTCGGCCTGCTCTACGTCTACAACTCCTCGCACATCCGATGGGAAGAGTGGGACTCGGAAAGAAGAGAACTAGTGGACTATGTGGAAGTGGAGAAAACCAGACCCAGGTACTTGCCTAGTGCATAGATCTAACTATGGAGTCGCCTACCCACGCTTTGTTTCTGCACCAGCAAAATGACCAGCTCCGCTCACAGCTGCTATCCTTGAGTCTGCGTCTTTCCTCGCTACTGCCTTCACAGCAGCTCCAAAGCACTCAGGTGCGAGACAAGACCCTGGCTTGTGCGAGGTCCAAACTAGGACAGTACGAGATGCAGCTGAAAGTGCTCACTAAGAGGCAGCGACTTCTGTCTCCTACAAAAGTTAAGGATTTAGCCCAGGAGTACGTTGACCTGGAAACTGGGCTGAACCTGAAACTCGCCTCAATTCGACTGCTTGAGAAGGGACAGAAGTGGCAGGAAAGGAAACTGATGAGTCAGTCTCTGGACATGGAAGCAGTAACCCAAGTGGATACACTGCAAGAAGAAGTGAGGGCGAAGCATGAACAGGTGGCGAGGCTGGAAGCGGAGTTGCGCAGAGGGGAGGAGGTGCATGATGTGGGCAGCATGTCCAGGTAAAGAGCCGACTGGGAAAGGCAGAGCAGCACTTCAACCAGTTGCTGGAGCACGGCGCCTACGACCCCGACTACCGCGGCCCTCCCGTCATCCCCCCAGACGACAATACAGTCACCATCGAGACTCGCGACCACTTTGCAGAACTCAGCAAGTCCAAGTCTCAGGCCCTTTCTCTGCAGCGGCGGAAGCTACTGGCTGCGGAGGCACAGTGGGGCTTGGTCCAGCGAGAGTTGGCACACATGCAGGATTCAGTCAAGGAGAAGACGCAACAAAGTCGAATTTACGCGCTGCAAGTGAGCGATTTGAAACGTCAATTGAGAGTGTTTCTCAGGAAAAACTCGACATTGGATTCCTCCATAGGTCTAGGCCCCTCGCAGATAACTTGAACATACATGTAAATGTGAAGTGAACTTAGCTAGCACTAGCTGAAGTAAGTGTGTTTTCACTAAGGGCAGCATCCAGTCTCTCGAGGAAGCGCTCAAGTTCAGAGGGAGTGAGGCCTATAGCGCAGGCTGCGGTGAGGTAGTTGGTGGGGTAGTGGGAGTAGCTGGCGCCGTAGCTGGGAAACGCCCGGCCACACACTTCCTTCGTGCTGCTGGCCGCTATGGCTCGAGTGCCTGACACTCTGCGGGCAAACAGCATAGCGCCCAGCTCTCCCGGCTGCTTGTTTCCTCCCAGAGTCAGAGCAAAGGAAATCGTATTGCCAGGAGTCCTCAGCAGTCGCTCCCCGTGCTTCTCCCCCACCCTCCCTAGTCCTTCCACGAACCTCGCCTTCAACTCCTTGCGGTCACTCAGTAGCTTCTGATACCCACTCACTCCCATTTCCAGCATAGTCACGAAGAAGTCCAGAGCAGTAGCAGCAGAAGCTCTCCCAGGGTACAACTCACTTATCGCCTTGATCACTCCTTTAGCAGGACTGGCCACAATTGCACCTCCCACAGGGACTAAGAAGTTCTTATCAGTGCTTTGGACGATGGCATCCACTCGTCCTGTGCGAATGGCTTCGGACAGGTCATGCGTGATTTTGGAGCACTGCAGTCCATAGGCGTTGTTTATGACCAGCGGCAGGTCGAGTCGCTTGCACAGGGAAGCCACAGCCACCACTGGGTCTGGCACTCTGGGAGCGAAACAGCTGGCTGTAAGGCACACACATAATACTGTCGATAGATCCAGCTGTCCTAATGTCGCTTCGATGTCGCCCATTGTTACGACGTCTTCTTGCAACTGAGTTTCCACTATTATCGGCTCAAATCCTGCGGCGTAAATTGCCTTCAGACAGGTCTTTTGGTCGATCCGCGACCAGACTATATAGCGCGCATTGGGTCTGCTCTGTCTCAACGCTTGGTAAACAAGTGCGAGTGACATACCTGTAGCTAGCGGCACCAGGGCACAATAGCGCACCTGAAGGCCACTAATGTGCAGTGCATGCAAAGCAAAGCTCTGAGCCAGCGCTCCGATTAAGGAAGACCCCGCTGCCTTGGGCTGCACCGCCAACACGTCCCCACTTCTTCCCACTCCGTGAGTCATGTAGTAGCATCTCCTGGCCACCAGAGTAGAGAAGCACCGGCCTTCCCGCTCTCCGACTCCTGCCCTGTCGTCGTAGTTCGAGGAGTCCAGAGTAGCGATTTCCAGCAGCACTTGCTCGATTTCCAGGGAGGACCAGGGCTCTTGAGGGATCTGCCGCTGAGTGATCAGGGACCTGACCTTGCGACTGAGGGACCGAGTGGCCTCGGCTCCCAGCCGCATATAGGAGTCGCCTACGAGGGCTGCACTAGCCTTAATGTTGCCTTCGTCCATCTATACCAGTCCCATGAACAGGTGGTGTTGGCGGGAAGGAGGGAAATATGGCTGCACGGTGGAGGGGTGGGAAGCCAGCGCCCCACTCTGGTTCGCCATTATCACCCTAACACCACGATACCTTTCAAAGTTCCTTGCATGGCTCCTCTCAAGGAACCATGTGCGCTGGCTGTCAGAGCAGCTGCCACTGTCGAGCACATGCTCAGGCTCCCCGCCAACAGTGTCTCCAGCTACTCCGCCCTTTTACTATCCTCCTCAAACGCTATGGCTTGCAGTTGCCACCCTTCCCTGAAGTCGTCTTGCTCGTACATCACTTCGGGGTGGTACTTAATTACCAAGAACTTCCCTGCGAACCTTTTGGAGGAGAGGACTCGTCTGGCTGCCTTGGCTTGGTCCTTGTTGGCGTACTGTGCGTATACGTTGCCAATGCCTAACTGGGTTTGTCCGGGCCTGGGGATCTTCAGACTCAGCAGGTCTCCGTGAGTCTTTAGCTCCTCTTCCATGTCTGTCCACAGTTCCTGGTACTCCTTGTCGTTCACTAGTTCTCGCTGGTTTACTACTGCGCGCAGCAGCACAAGGACGTTGGAAAGCAGTTCTACGCGTCTCGGAGGCTGCACCGCCCCTTGAATAAACTCCTCCAACGGCCGTTTGCGCATGTTCTTGACTGCATAGCTGCCAAAGATACAGTTCAACGACTGACTGCTCAAAGGCTGGGAGCCTGTGTAGTTCTTCGGCCTGCTGACCTTCAGTTCATGCCCTTTGTAAGACATTCCATGCAGAGTAAGTGCGTTGTTTGCCTCTTCCACAGAGCGGAAATCAATGAATGCATAAGTACCATCATGTCCCATTTCCACCTTTGCCACAGGCTCTCCCGCCTTTACTGTAAGTCTCAGTCCAATCATGGCCTTGGTCAGTGTGTCTAGAAAGTCGCTCTCTCGGGTGCGGTCTGGCAGGCCTGAGAAGTAGATTTTGCAGTCGAGCAGATCTGTGCGAACTGCGTTTTCCTCGCGGAAGGAGTGCAGGTAGTCCTGAATCATGAGGGACTCTACCGCGGGCATGCGGTCTGGCCGCAGGGCGAGCATGCGTGTGGAAGGAGGAGAGGGGGAGGATGAGGAGGAAGAGCTGCGGGAGCGAGAACGATGTCGAGGCATTATTAAAGTCTCTAGCAGGTGCAATGCTCCAAGTCTAGACCTTGGTCTCCCCAGCCTCGAGAGCTGAGTCTGCTCACCTGCACAGCTCTGAAGGTGAGTGCTTGGTACACAGGCTCCGGAGTCTGCGTGTCTGCTTCTGCCAGGGTTCCAGGACTGTAATTCCCTTTGTTCTGGCCCTTCCTCAAAGCTTTCGGCCGATAGTATCCGTATCGCTCAGCCGTCAACTCAGGCAGTGTGCTTCTCCATAACTCATTGGTATTGATTTCTTTCTTTGCGAGAGTTAGAAGTTCCCGTTCCTGCGGTCTTCCGTGCACCCTGTGCTTCTGTATCTTCGGCTTGACGGGCATTCCTGTGAGAGTTCGGAGATGTCGGCGTATCTGGAGGATGGACTGGTCAGGGGGTAGAGGGGGAGGGTGCAGCATGTGGGGAGAAGGTGCAAGGGAACGGGCCTTGGCGGCCTTTTGAGCCGACTCTCGGGCGTACTTATTGAGACAGAGAAACTGCTTTTCCCTTAGAATCCACTGTTGGTATGCCTGCACGAACTCCACCGGTCTCTGTTTCCTTGCCTTCTTCCTCGCCACCAGTTGAGGCCGCGGCTCTCTGCCCATCAGATCGACCCTATCCCTGAGTCTCTCAACAGTGCGCAAGTCCATAATAGCTACATGTTAGGCCTGCGAGGCAGTGGCACTGTGGTGGTCTCCTCCCGCTTCGAAGCGACCCGGAGCACATCGAAGTAGTACCCTCCGAACATATCCTGCACGCCAGTTTCCCTCAACTGCGAAGTGTCGATGTCGTCTTCGTCCTTCCAGTCCTGTAGGCCGACTCTTGCATCGAAGTTGTCGCCCTCCTCAGGGATGAAGGGAGACTCGATGGTCTTTTCGAAGAGTTTCGGCCACTGCGTGTTGCGCAGCCAAGCGTGGTTCTTGACTTCGTGTGCTCCGTTGAAGCCCAGGCGAGCTGCGGCTTTGCGCTGGATCAGTTTATTGATGAAGTCAGCGGCGTCAAAAGACCACCCAGGAGGTATGTCCGTTTTCCTCAGCTGCACCTGTCTCGCAAGCATTTCATCCCTGATTTCCTTCCTGCTCCTGCCTGTGTAGGGCCGTCTGCCCATCATGCACTCATAGGCAATGACTCCCACGGCGAAGTAGTCCACTGCCTTGCCGTGAGGCTGCTTGCAGATGACTTCAGGCGCCATGTAGCCGGGCGTCCCCGAGGTGTCCACTGCACTCTCGCCTCTCACTACCTGCGCAATCCCGAAGTCCGTGATTCGCACATAGCCCTTGCCATCAAGCACTAGATTTTCAGGCTTGATGTCCCTGTGCACCACTTTGTTAAGGTGGAGGTACTCCAGTCCTGTGACCACACACTCCACAAAGAACTTCGTTTGAGTCTCTGTGAACTGCTTGTGCCGGGAAATGTGGTACCTCAAGTCTCCCCCAGACATCAAATCCATCACCAAGTACAAGTAGTCCTCGTCCTGAAAGGCAAATTGCGCATTCACAATGAAGGGGTGCTTTAGTACTGCTAGCAGTTTCCGTTCGTTGAGCACTGAAGTGACACTGTGCTTGGAAATGACTCTGGCTTTGTGCATTTCCTTCATAGCGAACACTTGGCGAGTGCTTTTGTAGGTCACTCGCCAGACTTTGCCGAAGCCGCCTTTGCCGATTACGTAGTGGATGGAGAAGTTGGACTTTTGCACAGTGTAGGGGGAGTCGAAGGGCAGGGCGCAGTTACCCATTTATAGCGATGGAAGAGTGGGAATTGGAGGAGAAGCCGGACTTGTCGGGACTGGAGGAGGAGAGCCAGTACGCCTTTCACACTCCCCGCCATCGACTTACCTTTAGTCCCTTCAATTCTCCCATCCCTGGGCCTCTGCTGCCTGGCACCCACCTCCTCAGTCCTTCCCCCAACCCTTCCCTCCAGCCCAACACCTCCCTTCGGTCCAAGATAGACCAAGCGGTAGTGCTCTTCAACCAAAAGCCCAAGACAGGCTTCGAATTCCTGCTCAGGGAGCGACTCTGCAAAGACAGGGAAAAGGACTTCGCCTACTTCATGCTGGTGACTATGGGACTGGACAAGACCTTGATTGGGGAGGTGCTCGGGGGTGGAGGGAAGCCGGACCTTGCAGTCCTGCAGGCCTATGTGGATTTGCTTGATTTCACATCTACTCCGTTCGATACAGCTTTGCGACTCTTTCTCAGTCGTTTCCGCCTTCCTGGAGAAGCACAAAAGATTGACCGCATAATAAACGCCTTCAGCCAACGCTATTATGCTGACAACCCGGCTCTGTTCCCCAATCAGGACACACCGTATGTCCTGGCCTTCAGCCTCATCATGCTCAACACAGACCGCCACTCTGACAAGATACCGGAGAAGAGAAAGATGACGAAGGAGCAGTTCATCAGGAACAATAGGGAAGTGCTAGCCACTATGCCGGAGCAGTACTTAGGGGAAATGTATGAGCGGATTGCAGCGGAAGCGCTGGAAACGAAGACAGAGGGGCTGGAGGTCGTGTACAAGCGACTAGTCGCCTTCTCAGATACACTCAAACTCAACCACCTCTCTCCCTCCAAACAGAAAGAACTCCTGGTCACAGCCCACCACTCCTCGCAGCTCCTCCACTCCGGCACTCTGCTGGTCAAGTACCCTCGCAAGGGCCCGCCCCGCTCCCGCTACTTCTTCCTGTCTCCTGACGAGTCCCAGCTGCTCTGGCGCCACTCCCGAGAGAGCCCGGACAGACCTCGTTCAATAGGCATTTCCATCATTGTGGAGATACTAGTCGGAGCCACCAATACTGAAAACTTTAGGCGTCATCGAGTCCCGGTGCAGATGGACAATCTGTGTTTTTCGCTTGTGACTAGAGAGCGAAGTGTGGACCTGAAAGCAGACTCCAAGGAAGAAATGAGTGTCTGGGTGGTGTACTTCCGAGAAAAGGTGAGAGAAAACGCAGAGAGAGGCAGGCAGGGCAGGCGCAGAGACGCAACAGCAGACGACACCGAAGCCAAATGGGAGGAAATCATCGCCCGCTGGCAGTTTCACTGGGACGCAGACACCCGTCAGCCCCGGCGCTTCCAAGAGCCTGAGTCCGCTGGGTGTTTCCTGTGCAGGACTAGGAGAGCAGGGGGACTGCGAGCTCTTACCAACGATGGTCACTTCCTGGATATGATGTGGAAAAGAGGTATTCCGAAGTCGAAGCGGGAGTTTGTTTGGACTGCTGTGCTGGACACTCAGACTCAGTTCAGTCCTGCTGCCTTTACTCAGCTTTGTCAAGAAGCGGCGGAACCCAGTGCTTTAGCCCTACCGAAGTATGAAGGTCTGAAGAAGAAGCTGGAAGATGCGAGGGAAGAGATGGAGGAACTGCAGTTTTTGAGGGAAAAGCTAGGTGAAGAGTGGAGAGCAGAGGTGGAAAAGCTGCTGCGAGTCCTGCTTCTGCGCAGTGCAGAGCTGCCCACTCTCTCAGGCCTGCCTCATCTCCTCTCAGTCTTTCTGTTCGCCCTGCCTGTGTACTCTGCACTCTCCTGTCTTCTCAGCCTCCTGACTCGCTACCACTTCCCCAGCTTTCCTCAGTCCCTCGCTGCCCACATCTCTTCCTTCAACCAGCTTTTTGCAGCAGAACTTCCAGGTCTCCATGCCCATTTCCAATCTCTCATCATCGACTCCAAAGTGTTCCTGCTCGACTGGTATTCGGCACTATTCTCAAAAGTGCTGCCAATACCCATCGTACTGCATGTATGGGATGTAGTCTTTCTGGAAGGAGAAGCCTACATCGTGAAAGTCGCAGTAGGGATTTTGAAGTACTGGGAAAGGGACCTGCGGACGAAGTCCTTCGAAGGCATTGTGAGAGTGCTGAAGCGAGTGCCAGTGACTATGGACGAAGAGGAGTTCATGGAGGCGGTGGACTCTATCAGGCGATTGTGAGTAGTAAGTCTTGGTAGGCTGTGATGCACGTGTGTCTGCCTCAATATGGCTGTAATTGAGTGGTCCGGATGGCGCAGGAAGAGGGAAAGGACTGGTACAACTACCCGCTTTATACTGACCCCTATATACGCCGTCTTCACAAGGAAGTAGACTTCGTCCTCAAGAAGGTGGAGAAGGCTGTCTACAACGTGGATGACTTCTCTCACTTCGACAGCATGCACTACTGCACCCACCAGTGGCTGAAAGAGTTCCTGGACACTACCTTCGCAGGGCGCAGTTTCAAAGCCATGGAATTCTGCAGCGGCGCAGGCTCCACTTCCCGCTATATCACTGCCCGCTATCCAGTCACTATCACTTCCCTCGACTACACAGAAGGCCTCAACGAAGTGCACCGGCGCATCAACAAGCTGTGCGGCATTAACACCACCACTGTGGTCCAGGGTGACGCCACCAACTTCGATACAGCAGGCTTCGGCGTGGAAGAAAACTGCGACCTGATTTTCTCTCTCCAGTCCTTCCTGCACATTGAGAACCGAGCAGGACTGTACCACATGGCCAACAAGGTGCTGAAGCTCGGCGGCAAGTTCTACTTCGAAGACTTCACCCTGCAGAGTCCTCTGGCAGAGAACGAAGAGGAGGTAGCCGCCTGCAACCTACTCAGATTCTGCTCCCGGCCTATTACGTCTCTGAACTGCCAGCAGTTGGAAGCCGCCGGCTTCCAGGTGGAAAGTTACGTTCAACGCACCCGAGAGTGGAGTGAATACGTGTATTGGCGGGCTGAACATGCACTTGAGCAGAAGCAATACATCATCCGAGAGCACGGAGAAGAGGTGTTCGTGACTCGGTACAACAACGCGATTTGGAACACCACGAAGTTGTACCACGACTTGGGACTGTCGCTAGGGGAAGTGAAGGCCAAGTATCCGCTGCTGGCAGCTGAAGTGGGAGACGAGTTTTTGCAGTTGTGGACGCAAGTGGCTCCGCAGAAGTATGGCGGCTCCTACATTGTCGCCACCAAGGTCCGCTCAGTCGCTTAATTTAGATAGGTTTCTAGTATGTTGATATAGGACTATCAATTTTATTGGTCATGGACGAGACAGCTGCATGGACTTGGCTCTCAAGGCCTCCAGCAGCCTGCTAACCGCCTCTTGTCCCTGCAGTCTCCTTTCCCTCTCTTTCGCCACTTCGTCGACAATCTGCATTACCTGCGTCCTCACCCTTCGCACTGTCTCCTTTTCTCTTACTTCCCTCTCTTGCACCAGCGACTTCACCGCTTTTTTCCCTTCTTCCCCAAGTCCACTCATTTTCCTTCGTATTCTCTCTTCCAGTCGTCTCATAGCCTCCCTCTGATTGCCTATCCCAGCCCGTGTCTGCGCTATAGCAGTATCCATCTGAACCGCAGGGAAGTCTTCAAGGCGACGGTCAGGACCGACAGACTGCCGCAGAAGGTGGAATTCAGCAGAGACAGTGCGAAGCGACTGGAAATGGACGGCGGAATTCGCCTATTTCAGAGGTACCTGAAGTCGATACTCAGTAGCAGCGATAGATTCCTCCATTCTCTCAACTGTTTCCTCAGCTTTTCCCTGCAGAAGTCTCCACTTCTTCCTATCGGTTTCCTCCTCTTCCCTCAGTTCGCTAACTTCCCTCTCCACTGCTTCGAGCTGCTCCTTCAACTCCCCACTCCACGCCCTCAGCACTTCCTCGCATACAGCTGTTTTCGCCTCCAAAGCGTCTATTCGGTCCGAGGATTGGTCCGCAGGAAAGAGCTGGATAGAGCCGACCAGTCCACTGATTCTGCTGACTTGGGGGGAGTGCGACTTGGGGAGTGGTGAAGACATATGGTGGTAATAGATATGAGTCAGTTCGGAGAGTTGGTGCTTTTGATAGGAGACGCTCATATCCCCCAGCGCGCCATCGAAATCCCTGCCAAGTTCAAGGAAATGCTGATTCCCAACAAAGTGCAGCATGTCCTGTGCACCGGCAACCTGGGCAACAAGGAGACGCTGGACTGGGTGAAGGGCCTGTCAACCAGCATCCACCTTGTGGCAGGGGACTTTGACCTTGACGCTACGCTGCCTGAGACGAAGACTGTCACTATTGGGGAGTGGAGAGTGGGGTTGGTGCATGGACACCAGGTCATTCCGTGGGAGGAGCCGGAGGCGCTGGCGGCCTTTGCAAGACAGCTAGACGTGGATATCCTGGTGTATGGACATACCCACAAGAACGGAGTGCTGAGAACGGACGGGAAGTACCTGGTGAACCCAGGCTCCGCCACTGGGGCTTACAGCGCTCTCACTGACTCTGCTGCCCCCGGCTTCATCCTCATGGCCTTCTCAGGCCGGCAGATCACTATTTACGTTTACCAACTGGTGGACGACAAGGTCTCCGTCGAGAAGCAGGAGATAGTCAAGTCCTAGTCTTACCTCCGCCTATAGAAGAGTAGGTACGCGCCCTGGGCGTCTTCCACCTCCCGCTCCCCCACCTCTCTGCAGTGCTCATCGTTGTACTGGCACCAGCAGCTCTGCACTGGGTCTTTCGCGTAGGCGAAGTAGTGGCCGCTGGTGGTTTCCTTGCCTTTGTGGCACACTACTGCCTGGAGGTCGTAGATAGGCTTGCTGTAGGCGGGGCCTTTCTCGAACTTGGAGAGGTCAAGTTCGGTCAGGGGGAAGCAGACCCGGATCATTGACTTCCGCACTCGGCCGTCCTCAAGTCTCGCGAGCTGAATAGGCAGCGCCAGCAGTTTGGGAAACAGCTCAATCTGCGTGCCAATAACATGCTGCGTGGGCTCCTGACACACTCCACACCTGAACGAGTCCTCCTCATTCTGCGGCTTTCCCCTGAGAGTGTACTCCAGCAGCTGGAGCAAAGTCAGTGTAACGTCCTTTTCTCGGTACTTGGGCAGACTCACAGGCTTTTCCTGCTTAAACTTGCGGAAGGCCTCTTCACACACCTTGGGAAGGGAGGAGAACACTGCGGTGGCTTTCAGCACTCCGTCACACAGTTCTGCCAGTTCTCCGAGTGTGTGGATGGATAGGTCTTGCTCAATGTGGTCCACGTTCAAGGGCTGGGAGTTGAGGATAAACCCAATATCGGCGCTTTCGGTGATTTCCACTATATCGGATTCGTCTACGGGTGCGTATTTGACTTTGGACAATAGGCCTCCGTTGATGAAGCGGGAAACGCCGGCACTCACTAGGTACTTCGCTACGAGCATCTTCACGTCTTGGATCAAGTCCGACCTATCACACACAAGCAGTCTCGTCCCCAGCACTTTTCCCTGCAGCATAAAGTTACAGAAAATGTGAATTTCGTCTACCTTGTACTCCGGCAGCTGCATTACCCACAGAGAGTTGGAGCTCGGCATGTTGGTCAGACCCACGGGTCCGTTGAAGAAGCCGGAGTCCAGCTCCCCGATTTCGAAGTGGGACAGGCCTTTTACGTCCGTTATGACTTGGCGAATTGCTAGGAGACTTTCGTTTTCTTCGTATGGAGTCGGGGAGTCGATGGAAAAGCGCACAGGCGGGGCTGCAGGGTCCACACAGACCAGGTTTATCAGGTAGCGCCGGGAAGGACAGAGGACTAGGGGCAGAGACACGTAGGGGTCCCAGTTCCTGCCCACTTCCCCACAGTTGCAGCACTTCACTTCGGTGCGCAGCACTCCGGTGAACACTTGCGATAAAGGACTCGCTTCCCTGCATAGGACGTCAATGAGGGCAGCAGGACCCGGGTAGGACCTTAGCATCATAGTCGACACCTCCACCGACCGTTCCCAATTGTCTTCCTTTATCAAGCCCCGTACCAGATTCAGAAAGAACTCCTCACTGTCCTGCTGCTCTGGGTCCCTGTACTTCGGCACAGCCTCCATCAAAGCACAGTAGAACTGTTCAGGGTCCAAAGCCTTCGCCCCACTAGTGTACATATTCCAAATAAGTGCAGACAAGTGGTAATTCAGCGGCTTGTGCTCATTTCCGAAGGGGGTGTGGAGGTAGTACGGGAGTAGGTCGGGCAGGTGGGCAATGCACTGCAAAACGCAGTTCAAATAGCAGGAGTTGCCTAGATTGCGGAGTCCGACTGGCAGGCTTTTGGGCAGGGATGCATGGAAAGGGTTAACGTCGTTCAGCATGGCTCGCAGCTTTTTCCTCGTTAGCACCTCCACAATTACCACCAAACTGCGCAAAACCTGCAGCATTGGCTCTTTCGAGCTTTCCAACAGGGCGGTGTTATCCAGTCTTTTCAGCTTCTCCCCCTGACTCAGGCGACTCAGCAGGTCTTCCCTATTATAGTCCTTCGTGATGTTCCAAAACCGCCGCTCCTGCACCTGCGAACTAGTGAGAACTGGGACTTGCAGCTGGGTCGCCAGGACTTCCAGGCAGACCTCCATTGTCTCACTTTCCTCGAACTCCACACTTTTCTCCTCCCCTGCCTGTCCATCCACTATCTCCAGCAGCTTTATGTCGATTCTTCCCACGATAACTGTCGGAGTCACGTCAGAGTTCCAAGCCACCCAGCCGTGAGGCAAAGGCCGGCTTGCGTATTTATGTAGACAGGACTCGTATACAGAGGCGGGAATCAGCACAGTGGTAGGCGAGGGGACCTGCAGGTGGGCTGGAAGGTCGAATTCAAAGGCAAGCAGCGGCTCTGCAGACTCCTCTGAGAAGGCGACTGCGAGGGTTTCTTTGAGCCGGTGGATTTCGGCTGCAGGGCAGAAGTAGACCTTTTCCCCCTTCCTAGTGAAGCCGAAGCCTTGGTGCGGGTAGGAACTGCCAGTCCACAGGTCTGTGTCAAAGGTCCACAGCCAGACTCGCACCACTTCGTCCATACTGCTCATTTCAATCACTGGACTAGACAGCTGCATAACTGATATGGAGACTGTGTGTGCGGTGGGCTGTTCCTACCTAGTGCTCTCGCACTCACTGGGCCGGCAAGTCTCTACCTTGCTACAGTCTCAGCAAGTGTACTGCTACAGTCCGGAGGACCAGGACGAAATCACCGCTCTTTTGACCAAAGGGCCTTTTGTAGAGCAGGCGAATCCGCAGCCTTTTCAGCTGATTTCCATCAAAGGAAGACTGTGCCTGCTGCTCCCGATTCTCCGCCCTGCAGACCCTTCGAGCTGGCACCATCCTTTGCTGCTCATGCTGCTTGCCTGTCCTGCCAGAGTGACTCTGCTGCCGCTCTCTCCCGGCTTGCTGCCGCACTCCCTCAGTCTCCTTTCCTCACTTACATTGCTACTGTCGGAACAACGGAGTAGATCCTGGGAGGTTCGTTATGTCCTATCCAAGGAGGGGTCCAAACAGCAGATCTCGGCTCAGCTGCGAAGGCAAGGCTACCTGCAGCCTGAAAGTGGCCTCGCCACTCTCACTGCGCAAGGCCTATTGGGCGCGTTTTTAGAACTTCTGCGGTGTCCGATGTGCAAAAGGATCGTAAAGCGGCCGAACCACTACAACAGCCAACTCTTCTGCTACTGCCACTCTCTCCCCGACTCCCACCTTTCTCCCTTGCCAGCGGACTTCTCCTTGCTCCAAGACGTCAGCAACGAAATCGCTATAAGCTGCAGATGTGGAGATACTGGCAGATGCTTGAAGTACGACCGCCACTTGCTGGAGTGCACTCGCAAGGAGTGGACCTGTGTGGAGCATCGGTTTGCAGGCACTAAGGAGGAGCTCTTCGAGCACTATTTGCAGGGGCATTGGGAGGAGCTGCAACTGGGCCTGCCGCTCATACTTAGTCCAGACTAGACAGTTTCTTTTATATATGGCTGAAGAGCAACCCGTCGTCAAGACCCGACGTCCCGGCAACAGCGCATTCAAGCAGCAACGACTCTGGGCCTTCCAGCCCGTCCACACCTTCCGATCCACCATCATCATCTACCTAGTCCTCCTCGCTGTCTTTATCTGCTTCGGCTTGCTGCTCCTCCTCAGCGCTTTGGACGTAAAGGAATACAGCACTCGCTACGACAAGGCTGGCAACTGCACCCAAACTAGCTGGAACCTGTCCCAAACCTGCTCAGTGAGCCTGGAAGTCGAGGCAGACATGCCCGCCCCAGTCTACTTCTACTACGAACTGCACAACTTCTATCAGAACCACCGCATGTATGTGAAGTCTCGAGACGACAAGCAACTTGCAGGGAAGATTGCGGAGGGAGACAGCAAGAAGTGCACATCTGTGAAGGATATGCAAGATATCGGGATGAGGTGTTTTAATGAAGACCCGGTAAACCCGCAGACCAGGAACTACTACTACTGCGGAGCTAATGGACAGTTGATGGGGGAAAAGGACTATGCCAATCCCTGTGGCTTAGTCGCGAAGTCGCTTTTCAACGGTATCCCCTACCCAGACACTTTCCAACTCTCAATTGGCTACCACTCAGTCCGCATCTCCAACAAGGGCATTGCCTGGGAGTCGGACCTGGACTACGTGTTTGGCGACCCGGACGACCCTAGCAAGGCCTGGACTGATGTGGGCGATGGTACTTGCCACGTAGAACACTTTGCCGTCTGGATGCGCATTGCTGCGTTCCCGACCTTCAGGAAGCTGTGGGGAGTCATTCACAGCGACTTGGACAAGGGGAACTATACAGTCACTGTCAGGTCTAACTATGATGTTTCGCCCTGGAGTGGGGAAAAGCACATAGTCCTCAGTACCGCAAATCGCTTCGGAGGCCGCAACCTCTTCATAGGCATAGTCTACCTCTGCGCTGCTGGCGTAGCCCTGCTCATGCTGCTGGCCTACGTCCTCCGCGGTCTTTTCGGCCACAAGAAGGAGTACGACCTGAACAACCTAAAGTGGGACTAGGCTGTAGATATGGAACTCAGGGACAGTCCTAGAACCAGGGAAGCCTGTGAACGGGTGGGAGTGGACTGGGGAGACTTGCAGGAGTCACAGGGCAACTTCGTGCGGAAACTGCTAGGGAAGAAGGCGCCCAGGGAGATTGTGACTCTGTATCAGGAGTACTATGAAAGGAGGATACTACAGCGGGTTCAACTGGTACTCAGTGAGAGGTCTTCCCTGCTCCGCAGTCCCAAAGCCTTGGCTGTGCGCCCTGCCTCTGCCTCTACTTCGCAAACCCACTTTCTACTCTCAGAAGAACGCAAGAAAGTCTCTCTGTTGCGCAAGAAGCAGGCCCAGACCATCCAGTCTCTGCTGCAAAGACGCCAAATCCAGTCTGAAGCGAAAGAGAAGTTTCAAGTGAGGGACGAAAAGCTGAAGTCGAAGGAGGAAGCGTGGGCGAGACAGGTGGAAATGAGTAGGAAGGATGAAGCAGTGCGCAGGAAGAGAGAGGAAGAAAGGCAGGTCAGAGAGGCGAGGGAGTTGGAGTTGATGGGCAGGGAGCTGCAGAAGGAGCGATTTGCGCAGGAGTTGCGGAAGAAAGCACAGGACGATCTGAAGGAAAAGCAGAGGAAAATAGCCGCTCGCACAGCAGCAGAAGAAGCCCAGAGACGCCAAGCCTCCCTCCACCTCCGTCTCCAGTCCATCCAGACCCAACTCCGCGCTCAGGTGGAGACTCGCAGAGCAGCCATGCAACTCAGAGACTCCCGCCGCATGGAGTCTCTGCAGACTTGGAAGGAACGCATGCATGCGAAGAACGAAGCCACTCATAGGGAGAAGGAACTGCGTCTGGCCACTGCGAGAAGCAACCTAGAGGACCTAAAGCGGACTCAAGCAGCCAGATACGAAGAAAAGCAGTCTCAAACAGAGCTAAAAAGACGCGAATTCCAGCAGAAAAGAGAACTCAGGCGAGCGCAGCTGCAGGCCAAAGCCAAGGCCAAGCAGGCAGCCATCGAGCACGCTCTGGCCCAAGGCCAATCTCTGTCCCAGCAGCGCCAGGCCGCCTACCTTCAGACCATGCGGAAAGCCGCAGTCCGCCTCCATGCCCTCGAGTCCACGTCTGAAATCCAGCGAAAAATACAAAAAAGCCTGGAAAAGGCCAAAGAAGCAGCTAGAGCTGCAGTGAAAAGCAGGATGGAGGAACTCGAAAGAGACCGAAAGCAGGAAATCGAGCGAAAAATGAAGCAGTCCGAAGGCACTTTGGCTGCAGGATTAGCGCAAAAGGCCTGGGAACTGCAGATCCAGAGGGAAAAAAGGCGAATTTTGCGGCTGGAGCGGACTGAAGAAGTCGCCCGAGTGGAGCGAGTGAGGGCGTACCGCAGGAAAGAGACTGAAAAAAGGCTCAAACAGGCCGATTTGCAGACCAAATCCCTACAGGAACAGCGGGAGAACCTGCGTCTCGAGCGAGAGCGGATCAAGCGGGAAATGGAAAAGGAGCGAGAAGCAGTGCTTCTGCAGACTGAAAGGCCCTTTTCCAATACTAATTCAGGCGAAAAACAGGCTTTTAAGCTGGTTTCCAGCGATACTGACCTGCAGTGGGCGACTACCACTAGGTCTACTATCAGTCACAGGTCGATTGCTGATATTCACAGGGAGCTGCAGGCCTTAAAGCAGGAGAAAGTGAGAGTGTTGAGGGCGGAGTTGGAGTCGGAACAGAGGCGGGAGGACGAAAGGGACCGAGTGATAGCGCAGGCAGGGGATGAGGGAGAGAAAGCGCGGCTGGAAGGACTGTTTGGAATGGAGAGGGCGCAGGCAGTGCAGAGACTCGTGCAACTCACGCAGCAGTTCGATGCACAGCTGCTGTGCACCCGCAAAAGTTTACAACAGCGTAATTAGTGCACAGAAAGCGACTTTTCGGCTAGAAATAGCCACTAAATCTGCAAATAGCGAAGGAAAATGAGAGAATTGGTGCAATTAAGTGCTTGTGCAACTCGCTATTTCAGTCATTTAGGTTTCTTCAAAGGACTTATTTCTGCATTATCTGTCGAGACAGCTCCCAATAGTCCGCAGCGCCACCATCTCTTTATTTTCCAATACAGTACTCCCATATCACTCCCTCTGTCTTTGGCTACTGCAGGGTGCAGCTAGGCGGTAGGAAGTCGTCCATGATATATAGTGAGATGTCTAGCGCTACGGAACTGCTGGGCGTGGCCTGCTTCCTGGTGCTGGCGCAGGCGTGGCTGAGCTGCTTGACTATCAACTGCGGGAACTTGGGCGAAAACATCTGTGCGCAAGTAGGGACTGAAAATGCAATCAGCCTGCGGTCCACAGCGTGCAATGAAGACTTCTCTTGCAGCTACAACGACATCATAAAGTGGTACACCCAGGACGCCACGACGAGGAACAACATCCTCATGTGCACTGCAATGCCCGTCATCGCTTTGGGAGAGGCCTGGCCCTGCGCCAACCGCCAAGCCAGGAAGAACCTAGTGAGCGGCTCCTACCCCAAGGCTTGTCTCACTGACCAGGACTGTGAACTGCAGGACGGCACCTTCAACTCCTGTGTGTGCGCTCCGCGCTCTACCTCTGCCTCTGGCTACTGCAAACCTGACATCAGCAGCACCCACTTCGAAGACTACTGGACTCTGTGCACTCAGACCGCCAACAAGATCACCGACGCCAACCTAGGGTACTACTGGTACCTGCGCACTCAGTTCGCTGTGTACTACGATGTGGCGGACCTGCCTGCCTGCAGCACTGTCCTGTGGGAGTTCGTGCAGTTCAGTAATGTGCAGGCGGACATAGCTGGTGCAGCTGTGTTGCTGCTCTCAGTCTTCGGCCTTTTTTAGTCTATTAGTAGGCTCAGACTACTGCACAGTGCATTAAGTTACGACTGTTTAGATAGCGTTCCCAGACCAATCCGAAGCTTCCACTAGAGCGGAAAGCACCTGAAATTCAGTTTCCACACTGCCTTCGCCAAGTCTGTTAGTCCTTTCGGCCTAAGTACGGGC
>Ga0247837_1003212_pt1 | contig 29127 bp, 24 predicted proteins | sample LaCtaG_2_FD_187115 | JGI IMG/M metagenome (GOLD analysis project Ga0247837, IMG submission 187115) | Freshwater microbial communities from meromictic Lake La Cruz, Castile-La Mancha, Spain - LaCruzMarch2015_14.5m | ecosystem: Environmental > Aquatic > Freshwater > Lake | place: Spain: Castile-La...
ATAACTTCGCTTTAGTAGCCTTGACCACTCCCAAATACCATGTTTAAAGGTAGGCAAATAGGAGTCAGGCAGAAAAGCCTCGCTTCGGCACATTGACTTCTGGGTGCTGCAGCAACATAAGCGGCTGGTGCCTCATCTTCCTATTCGGCTACCTAGGCCTAAGCCTGTGTGCACAGCTCAGTAAGCAGGATACAGCCCAGTATTGGCCTTTCTATGTGATTACTGCTGCGGGTGCTATGGAGCTGTCTATGATGGTATGAAGATCAGGGAAGCTGATATCCCGGGAGATTATTGCTATGACTATATGGTGTACCAACAGGGCTGCCTGTGCTGTAATGGTGTGTAGGAGTGCATGCAGGTGAAGAACTTGCAGGGCCGTATGTCCACCAAACAATAAGTCCTCGTCTAGGGTATATAGAGGTTATATACTTGGCTACTATGCATGAAGCTAACATCCAATGTTTTCTCGTATAAGTTGAATGTTAGGGATATATTGGTAATACTAATTTTCCATTTCTCATGAATTCAACATCCAATTAGTCTCGCAAATCGACATTATATATTGGCTATTAAGGTATCTTTGACCCCTAATTAGCATAGTACTCTACCCCTTTCTTCCCTAACCAACCTTCCAGTGGCACATCATATCCAAAAAGGCGCACCCCTAGCTCAATTCCAACCCCCACTACTCCTCTATCTGCTCAACCAGGACTGCTGCCCCATACTAGGCCTAGACCATTACTCGCATTTACACGCCTGCAAGCCGTCGCACTTCCTTCATCTTGTCTTCCAACAGGGTCACTGCGGTCTGAGTGGAAAATACCTGGAAGAACTGCGAAATGCCCCCGAAAGAGCTTTTTGATGTCACTCCGAAGCCCCAAATTAACGCTTTTAGCCGGTTTTCCGCCTTCTCGAACTCGAATTTGCCTATAGGAAAGTGCAAATCGCAAAAAGGTGAGGCCGAGTCTTCCTCATTTAGTGCCAAATCGAGTCCTCCGAAGGCTATTTGCACGTTAAAATTTATCGGATCAACGAATTCATCTGCTTCTTTGACAATTTTTTGAGCCTTTCCCTTCAAAAGCAGTATCTTTTTCGCCAATTCCTCAGTTCCGAAGCTCATTAATGTATTTTCATGCTTCAATTTCCTTTCCAGTTTCACGAATTTGTCCCTAAAGGTCAACTGCGAGGTCTTTTTTCTCTCAATTTCTCTCATGACCGGCTCATCAAAGCGGACTTTTTCCTTCTGATAGGAATAAAGGAGCTCAACTGCCTGCTCCAAGTGTGCATGTGCATAGGAAAGCGTCATAATTGCGGTATTGCCTGAGACTTCGTACATGCGGGCGGAAGGGTGAGGCTCTCCGGGAGCGCGGAAAGCAGCGGGAATATAGTTAGCTGTGAAGGAAAAGGCCTGCTCCGCACTTTCCACCACTACAGCCTTCCGCTGTCCCCTACCAAACAGTCCTCCTCTCGCCACTTCCTCCCTCACCACTTCCTTCTTCCCCATCCTGAGCACCACCCGCTCCTCAGCCCCCGTCCCAATAGCCACCGAAGCAAACCCCACCGTAACCCTCTCCTTCAGCGAGTCATTTTCCACCTTCGAATAAGAACTGAACTTCTCCACTGACAGCTTCAATTGGATGTTTTCGTCTGAAAACAGGAAAACCAGACCTGCTCCCCGGATGTCGATTTCGGAACTGTCGAGGGGAGGCTTGAAGTGGAGGTCTCGCTTGACGGGGACTGCTGGCTTTGGCTGTTCTGGGACAGGGTCTTGCTTAGGGGGAGAGGCGAGGATGGCCTTGTTGTACTCCTTTACTGCGGCGCTGAGGTTGCTGGTGGCGATGCCCGGAATTCTTCTGGGTTTGGACACTAGGAAACTGAGCGTGTTTTTGACTGCCTGCGACATAAGCAAAGGACTGGGCGGGTTATCAGTATGCAGCGGCATCTGATCCTGCTCAAAAGTGTCCTCTTCTTCCTTCTCTGACAGCAGTTTTTCCTCAACCACTCGCACATATCTTTCTTTTTTCTTCTTCATTCGCTTGTCTTTCGCGTCTTGTTTTCGCTTCTTTTGCACTAATTCCAGCAGTTTCCGCTTCGCTTGCAGAAAGCGACACACGTAAATGAACCACTTTCGAACGATTCTTTTCCGCTTGAGTACCACGAACTCGGGGTCCTCCATAGTCCTAGGAATCACTAAAACCCGCTCAAACGGTCTGTATCGCTTCAAATACGGCCAAAGCTGCACATTCGTGAAATACTCGAAAAAGGCCCGACTGCAGTCGACCATGGCAGCGGTTATGCGCACCTCCACAGGCTTCAAAAGAGGGATGCAGGCTTTCACCTTGGGGAATTCAGTGTCCAGAGTAATGGTGAAAGTGGTAGTCAAGGGACTGATGATGCAGTTGTTCCCGCCTGCGAAGATAGTGTCGCTTTCTTGCAAGGTCAGTTCCTTCACTTCGTAAGCAGGCAAAGCGTCGAAAATGCCGATTGGGCTGGACTGAGTGGCTTCCCAAAGGGAAGTGGGTATGAGCATGCTGGACATAGAGGACAGGTACACACTGAAGTTCTTAACGTTGATTTCCTTAGCGATTGCGCCTCGTCTGGTGGCTTTCTTGGTGACTTCGTCTGAATCCGGACTCGCGAAGACCCACTCTTGAGGTACAGTCCTAATGCTGAGAGTCTGCATGCAAACCCCGAACGAAAACGGACTGTTGAAGGGGTAAATATCATCCTCATACCTGACATGCAGATTCGACACCTTCAAAGTCAAGTTCTTCAACACTTTCGTGAAGTACCGCGCCACAAAGCCTTCCTTCTCAGGCGGAGTCTCCCCTCCAAGTCCACTTTTTGGGTGTCGCAAAGGTGTTTTTAGCCGATGATTCCCCGCCCTCCCTTTAGCCGGGTGTCTTTCCCTTTGAGTTGCGAACTTGTCCTCCCCGTCATCACTGTCCTTCCCATCATCTGACTCGGAAGAGTCGCTGGTGGCTTTGCTGCGGTCCCTTGCGAAGCGGCGCAGGAAGATTTTGTCCGAAGGGATGTCGTCGTCTGCGGAGGACGAGTCCATATAAAGAGGCTCCGGGTCGTTTTGGGGACATAAAACCGGGCCCAGTACCAAAATCAAGTTATCGACTGTGATTTCGACAGGGTTGGAAAGCATCGACATGTAGTGGTACTTGACCTGCAGAGTGCCGATAAGCCCGGCTTTGAGGGTGAAAGGCAGGCCTAGGCCTGCGAATAGGTCATTCACCTTGTCTGGACGGAAGTTCGCGTTGGAGAAATTGATAGCGCCTGAGAGCACTGCGACTTCGAGCTGGTCTTCCTGCAGGCCGTAGAGGTACTCGCCCAGGTACTGGCGCAGGTACGTGTACAGTTTCGATTTAATCATTAGCGGACAAGCAATGCTAAGTTCTAGGTGAATGGGGACGAGGATATGGGTCTGCAGGCTGAGAAGCGGCAGACACTGGGCTGAGTGCCTGCCATCAATTAGCATTAAGATGTCCGACCCCCCCAGTCTGAACGCCGCCGCCCTCGAGTTCGTGCCCACTCCCGCGCCCGCCGAGACCGAAAGCAGCCTCGTGGAAAAGCTGGAAAAGGTCGAGGACCACTTCCATGAAGAGATGTTCAAGCCCTTCAACGGCAACTTCCGCAACATCACCCTGTTCTTCCCTGACGGCCTTGCGAGCTTTGACGACCAGGAGCGGTGGTTCGTGCACCCCTGGTTCTGGAGCGACTTCGTGCAGGATGACCCGTGGTACGCCACTGTGAACTGGAGACAGTACCAGCAGTTTAAGCCTTTGAAGTATGCAGCGGCCCTTTTGACTCCTGATTCCTTCCTGTACTTGACAGGCGGGTTGACTGATAAGCTGGTTCCGTCTGAGAGATGTGTGCGGGCCAAAGTCACGTCAGGGTGGGGAAACCGCACAGAGGTCATTTCGCTGATTAGTGCGCTGCAGACGGCGAGGTACTTGCACGCGATGGTGCAAGTTGGAGCGAAGCTGTTGGTGATGGGGGGACAGCGGAAGGAGGAAGAGAAGCACGTGTTTCTGACGAGTTGTGAGTGCAGAGTGGAGGATGAGTGGAGACCGGCGCCTGCCTTGCTCACTCCGCGCTCGACCTTTGGGACTTCGGTGCATAATGACAGTGTTTACGTGTTCGGAGGGTTTGCAGAGTGCGGGCAAGTAGCCGAGGGCATCGAAAAGCTGCAAGCAGGAGCCGAAGTCTGGGTGCCAGTGCCAGTCTCCTTCCCTATGCTGGCAGGCATGGCCACCGTCTTCTCCGGCCAGCGAGTTTGGCTGATCGGCGGCAGCGATGGACAAAAGGCCTCAGACCGGATACTAGCCTTCGACCCGACTACTGAAACAACATCAGAGCTACTGCTGGAAGAAGAGCCTGTGCGCTTGTCCGCACCCCGTGCCAAGGCCATTGCCTTCGCCACCTCCGGCAACCGCGTGTTCGTCTTCGGTGGCGGGCTTGAAGACGGCGAGAAGTTCCGCAACTTGAAGTCAGAGACGCTGGAGTACGGACACCCTCCGAGAGTGAAGGAGGACTGGCTGCTGGCAGCGCCCGTGGCTATCAAGTCCAGCTAGGTAAGCTAGGGCGTAATGTCGCTCACCCCTGATGTGGAGAGAAGATTGCACAGTGTGTTGGATCAGGGCATTGACTACTTGAGGAGTGAGGAGGCAGCACTGCCCAAGCACACGGCTTCGATGCAGTCGCTGCTGGACCAGCAGTACTCCGTCTCAATGCGAGAAAGCTCCGGAACCTTGGAAGCCATCCTGAAGCAGCCCTCCACCCCCACCCAAACCCACAACCTCCAAAGCGAACTTTCAGCCCTGCAGCAGAAAATCACAGCCCTGGAGTTCAAACTCAAGGCCTCTCCACCCCCGATTTCCCCTCTCAAGCCGCCACGACCCAAGTCTCCGCCTAAGTCGAACTACCAGCCTACAGCCATGCCGCCTGTTGCTGAGGTTAGAAGCCTGGACGATAGAGCTGCAATTCAGGAGTTGATGAGGGAAAACGAGCGTTTGCGGCAGCAACTCGGCCAGCAAGAGGGACTGTTAGGCCGGCTCACCCAGGTGCAAGAGGACTACAACGTGTTGGCTGCCGCCTATGAGAAATCCGAGCGACTGAGACGCAGGCAGAAGGAACTCATAGAGAAATATCGCTCGGAAACGGACAAAAAGCAGCAAAGTGCAGCTTCGACGCGTCGCCCGAAGACCAAAAGTGCGAAAAGAGAAGGGAAAACTCGCTCAACCAGCAAGAAATCAGTGCGCTTTCGCAAATAACAGCATAATATATGCAGGCTTCTATCCTAATCCATGCGAAAGCCCTGTCAAAGGGAGGAAGTGGCAATTTGACTGGTAGAAATGAGGGAATTTGCATAGTAAAAGCCATTTCCTACTAATGGAAGCCGAGCGTCCTAGCACCTTCGAGTTCCACAGGTCCAAAGGCCAGCACATCCTCAAAAACCCTCTCATAGTGGCCTCAATTGTGGACAAAGCTGCAATTCGCTCCACTGACATTGTCCTGGAAGTGGGTCCAGGCACCGGCAACCTCACACTCGCAATGCTGCCCAAGGCCAAAAAGGTGATCTGCATCGAAATCGACCCTCGCATGGTAGCAGAACTGACCAAGAGAGTGCGCAACAGTCCCTACTTCTCGAAGTTCGAAGTGCTCTGCGCAGACGCACTGAGAACCGAACTGCCCTTCTTCGACATTTGCGTTTCCAACACGCCTTACCAGATTTCCTCCCCTCTAGTGTTCAAACTACTGAGCCACAGGCCTTTATTTCGATGTGCAGTGCTGATGTTTCAGCGGGAATTCGCTATGCGCCTGGTTGCCCGGCCCAATTCTGAGCAGTATTGCCGTTTATCAGTCAATACTCAGCTGTTGGCGAGGGTGGACCACCTGTTGAAGGTGTCGAAAAGCAACTTTACGCCTCCACCCAAGGTGGAAAGCTCGGTAGTGCGCATAGAGCCGAGGAACCCGGTGCCGGATATCAACTTCACGGAGTGGGATGGGTTTGTGAGACTGTGCTTTCAGAGGAAGAACAAGACGCTGCGGGCGATAATGAAGAAAAAGGCAGTGGTGGAGTTGCTGGAGCGGAACTATCGCACAGTTCGAGAGGCGCAGGGCGGGGAAATGGTCATGGATTTCAAGGAAATGCTGCTAGAGGTACTGGGAAAGGAGGCTATGGGCGAACTGCGGGCAGTCAAAATGGACCAGGACGACTTCCTCAGGTGTCTTTCAGTCTTCCTCGAAGCCTGCATTCACTTTACCTAGTATAGCTCTCCCACAGTCTAAAAGGAGCAATACCGCAGGCTGTTTGCTCGTGCTGTAGATATCAGTGCATATATATGGCGAAAGAGACCACTTCGCCACCTTTCTTCCGTGCAGCCCGGCTCGGCAAGCCCAGGCAACTCGAAATCTACCTCAAAGCCGGCGTTTCCCCTAACACTTTCAGCTCTGTAGGGGACACAGCTCTGTATACTGCAGTGCTGGGCGACCAGCCCGCCATCATCCACCTACTGCTGCAGTACGGAGCGGAGATAAACGAGCACAACTCCGTGCTTCCTATCTAGGGCGGGAACACAGCACTGCACCAGGCCATTCTTTCCTCCAAGCCGCAGTTAGTCCGGCTGCTACTCAGTCTGGGCGCTAACCCTGCAGTCACCAATGAAGTGAGGTATACACAGAAAGACCAGTACCCAATTCACCTGGCCACCAAGAGCTCCGCAGTGGAAATGGTCGAAATGCTGCTGAGTGCAGCTCCGGAAACGCTCTGGGTCGTGGACACTAACAAGCTCGAGCCCTATAAATACGCGAAAACGCCTGAAGTCCTGGCAGTGTTCATCCGCTTTTACATGTGGAAAGTGCGGAAAGGCATGGTGCTGCTGAAGGGCAGAGTGAAGGTGCTGGCTGCGCTGCCGCTACCCCTGTTTCGCTCGGCACTTGAGTACCTTTAGGTAGCTACATAATGTCCTAAGCTCTGCAGTCGCTGCAGAGGGTGGAGCCGAAGGCGGTGGTGTCTCCGCAGACTCGGCACACTCCGGAAAGCAGCAGAGCGGCTTCTGTTATCACGAACAAGCCTGCATCCAGCGACCTTCTAACCTGTTCAGAGATATGACGGAACAGCAAAGGACGGTTGGTTCTGCGGCAAGAAGCACACATGTGAAGGTCAGGAGTGTTGGGAGCGCCACAGACGCACTGCCAGTTGCGAGGGATTGGGAGAGGCAGGTGGTCAGGCTCGACTTCGTGTGATGTCCTCACAAGTCCACATAGAGCACAGCACTGCTGCAGACAGTGAGGCTGATCCAAGGGCGACTCTGGCTCTGTTTCAAAAGAAACCGCCTTCCTATTCTCCTCACACCCAGGCGACCTAGTCAAGTCTTCCAGCATTAGGTCCTGTTTGTCCTCCTTGGTCCTAGATCTGCACAGACACTGGACGAGACGTTTGAGTTTGGAAGGACTGGAGGGGACTTGGCAAGATGGGCAGAAGCCTAGCGAGGCAGGCAGGGACTTCAAACAGGTGGGGCAGTAGAAAGTTTCGAAGATTGCTTTGGTAGGAGGCAGGAGGAGGGTTTCCATTATGGAAGTGTGTAGCTAAAGCCAGAGTTATGTAAGGGTTGTGGACAAGTGGGCTGATTTAGGTGAGAAATCAGACTGGAACTATACTTATTCTTACCAAAAGAGCCTATTCTTTTCTATGTCTTTCGCATAAGTTTCCTTCCAAATCGCTAAATCTCAGTACTCCCAATACCTGATTTGCCGAATTCCCGGCTTCTTCCCCCTCCCCGCCACTAATAATGGAAAGAGACCCAGGTAGTGAAGTCTCCACTGCGCCTCTCTTCAACACCGCTGTCACTGGGGATGAGAAAATCGACCTCGCTCTCCGCACTACCGAGTTTGACCCATCTGTCAAGTTCACCGACGAGGTAGACAGCGCAATGCCTGAAGAACCCGATGAACACCCTCAACTGCACAACGTCGTCGCCACCATCAACGTCGGCTGCAGACTCGACCTGAAGGACATCGTCAGCAAGGCGAGGAATGTGGAGTACAATCCGAAGAGATTCGCAGCGCTTATAATGCGCATCCGGAATCCAAAGACAACCGCTCTGTGCTTCAACTCGGGGAAAATTGTAGTGACTGGGGCGAAGACTGAGGCGAATTGTAGAATGGCAGGGAGGAAGTTTACCAGAATTCTGCAGAAGTTGGACTATCCGGCCCGATTCACGGAGTTCAAAATACAGAATTTGGTGGCGACAAGTAAAACCAACTTCCCTATTAGGCTGGAAGGACTGGTGCTCAAGCATCAGAGCTTTGCGCACTATGAGCCGGAGCTGTTCCCTGGACTTATCTACCGCATGTTCAAGCCCAAAGTCGTCCTTCTGATTTTCGTTTCCGGCCAAATCGTCTTCACCGGCGCCCAGGAATACAGCGACATCGAGCGAGCCTTCCGCAACATCCTACCCGTGCTAAAAGAGTTCAAAAAGGACCCAGGCGCTATCTACGGAAAGACCTAGACTAGCTTAGTCCTCATTCTTATGCATGACTGCGGAGAAGGCTTCTAGGTCTTGGTGATGTCAAGGTTTCAGGCTTTGGAGATGCTTATTCTCTATATTGGATGTTATTGGGAAATCCCTCTAAAGGCACTCCATACGTCATGCATAAACGCGACACTAGGACTGATAAACTCCCTGCTTTCCTCCACTTCCCTAATACACTGGTCCGCGAAAGCCCGCTTAATCCGCTGGAGCATAGTATGCACACTCCGCCCTTCTCCAACCTGCCACATCGCCTTCATCACCAGGGTTTAGTTAATCTTCCTGTTTATCCTCCTTGGTCCTATATTTGCACAGATACTGGACTAGACTTTTGAGTTTGGAAGGACTGGAGGGGCTTGCAAGTTGAGCAGAAGCCTAGCGAAGCAGACAGAGACTTCAAACAGGTAGCAGTAGGAGGTGTCGAAGACTGCTTTGATTGTGGAGGAGGGTTTCCATTATGGAAGTATAGATATAAGCCCAGAGTTTAATACTCTTTCTTTTCTATGTCTTTCGCATAAGTTTCCTTCCAAATCGCTAAATCTCAGTACTCCCAATACCTGATTTGCCGAATTCCCGGCTTCTTCCCCCTCCCCGCCACTAATAATGGAAAGAGACCCAGGTAGTGAAGTCTCCACTGCGCCTCTCTTCAACACCGCTGTCACTGGGGATGAGAAAATCGACCTCGCTCTCCGCACTACCGAGTTTGACCCATCTGTCAAGTTCACCCATGAGATAAATCATGAGAGAGTACCATTGAAGATAGTGATAAACTGGCATGAGAGAAAGTGATATTTCCTACTTCAATCAAAGTAAATATGTGTCCAGCCTCTATAGAAACATTGAACTTAGGTGCTAAATTGGCCTCAAGAAGGAAAAGCAATATTTCAATAAAGTATACATATAGCTGAATCCCTGATTTAGTCCTCTCATCTACGAGGAAGACAGCGCAATCGCCGAAGAACCCGATGAACACCCTCTGCTGCAGAACGTCGTCGCCACCATCAACATAGGCTGCACACTCGACCTGAAGGACATAGAGAGTAAGGCCGAGAACGTTGAGTACAATCCGAAGAGATTCCCAGCGCTTTTTATGCGCATTAGGAATCCGAAGACCACTGCTTTGTGCTTCAAATCCGGGGAAATTGTGGTGACTGGAGCGATTAGTGAGGCGAATTGTAGAATGGCACGGAGGAAGTTTACCAGAATTCTGTAGAAGTTGGACTATCCGGCCCGATTCACGGAGTTCAAAATAAAGAATCTGGTGGCGACAAGTAAAACAAACTTCCTCATTAGGCTGGAAGGACTGGTGCTCAAGCATCAGAGCTTTGCACACTATGAGCCGGAGCTGTTTCCTGGACTTATCTACCGCATGTTCAAGCCCAAAGTCGTCCTTCTGATCTTCGTTTCCGGAAAAATCGTCTTCACCGGCGCCCAGAAATACAGCGACATCAAGCGAGCCTTCCGAAACATCCTACCCGTACTTAAAGAGTTCAAAATAACCAGACGCTATATTAGGATAGGCCTAGACTCACTTAGTCCTCATTCTTATACATGACTGCGGAGAAGGCTTCTAAGTCTTGGTACAGACTTTGGCGGAAGAGGAGGGCGAGTTGGGAGATGTCGAGTTCGGGGTTCCAAGATTTGGAGTGGAAAGCTTGGATTTTCTCCTTCAACCCCCCAGCAGGAGTCAGTATCTTCTGATTCCTCAGCTTATACGAAGGCGGCTGCACCGGAAAGTTCTCCGAAAGGCGCACCGTGACCTGCACCACATCCGAAGCGCCCTTCCCCTGCACCTCATAGTGCAGCAACAGCCTCGAAAAGTCCTCCGTGTCCACTTCCAACGGCAGTCCTACCGATCCATCACACAAACTCTGCAAAAACGCCTGCTTCATCTCCCTGTTATTCAGCGTGTACCGCACCTTCTGACTCAAATATTGCCTCACATAGTCTATGAACTTCGGCAAATGCGAGGTATCCCACACTGGACTTTGGCTTTCCGACTTGAAAATCCGGGATATGGTGTGACTGTGCATGTTGGTCATCCACCGGGGGTACTCGAGGTCTGCGCTGAAGGTCTTGTTGGCGAAGCCTTTGAGGTTGAGGGTGATTGGCTTGGTGCAGACTTCGTTGCGGGTGGGGAGGTCGAAGGGGATGGAGGCGAAGAGGGTCTCGGCACCGAAGTCTTTGTTGAGGATTTTCGCTTCGAAGCCGGGGTTGGCCTTGATGACGTCATACATAAAGGCAACACTAGGACTAATGAACTCCCTGCTTTCCTCCACTTCCCTAATACACTGGTCCGCGAAAGCCCGCTTAATCCGCAGGAGCATAGTATGCACACTCCGCACTTCCCCAGCCTGCCACAGCGCCATCAACTCCCCATAGTCCAGCCCCACGTCCCACATCGACTGCTCCAAAGGCATGAAATCCGGCGGATTCTCAGGACTGAGCAGGTCGTAAATGACCCTCACCTTCAGAATGGTCCCCGCACAGGACAAATCCACAGTGAACCGGTCCACATACTTGAAGGACTGACTGCCAGTGCCCTCATCCCCAGGGTTCAGCTCTTCGTCCTTGCACAGAGACATAACAGCTGCGATCTTGAATACGGACATGTGGGACCTAAAGGACTATTAGTTGGAGGAAATGGTGAGGCCGCGGGCTCTGCGCTCTTCGAGTTCCTTCTTGCCCCAGGGGTGCTTTTCCAGCAGCTCTGCGAGGGTTTGGTCCTGCGCCTTGTAGAAGGTGTACATCAGCGTCATTTCCTTCAGTTCGCTGAGGGACTCTTCGTCCACTATCTTGGGGTCCAGGTAGAAGAAGATCGGCAAGTCCACCTCCTCACTGGGATTCAGCAGCTGCTCATCGAAGCAAAAGCACTGGATCTTGTGGAAGTACTGCACCACGTCGTCCGGCTGCACAATGTAGGCGCTAATGCCAATGAGCGGCTTGTCAGTGTGGTTGTAGGCACGGTAGAAGGCAAGGACAGTCTCGCCAGGGTTGATTTCGATGCTTTCCTGCAGAGGGAAAAAGGACCAGCCCAGTTCCGGCTCTGTCGCGCCCTTAAAAGCGACCTTATACTTCCTATGGATCTTCGAGACGTCCAGCATTTCCTTAGGATTGTACTCCTTCTGAGTGGCGCTGCGGCCTGTATAGCCCATATGGTCGCAGAAAGTCTTGTAGAAGAAAGGAGTCACGTAGGTCACTCCGAAGGTGATGAGGGAGATAGCGGCTCCGTAGTAGGTGCCTACTTTGAGGTTGTGCAGCATTTCTTTGGGGAATCGCATTTTTTATGATGGAGTGGGCTGGGTGTTAGGTGGGTGGGACAGCGAGGGGTGGATTTAAATGGAAGAACTGAGTGTGCCTAAGGAGATATCGATCATAGGCAGCGACGTTACGACACTGGTGGACCTGCCAGAGGTAGCAAGTCAGACCCAGTGCGTCACAGCCCGGATAATCCACAACCGCGGCCTCCTCTCAATGGCAGGAATCAGCCACTTGACCAGCCTCATCGACCTGAATATCAGCTGCAATCGCATAGCCACGATCGAAGGACTCCACAACATGCGCAATTTGCGAGTCCTGAACCTGTCCAATAACCGCATAGCCGTGATAAACGGACTTGCAGGGCTTTATAGCCTGGAAAAACTCGATTTGAGCGTGAATCGTATATCGAGTTTAGCGAATTTAGCGCAGTTGTATGGGCCGCAATACCCCTTTTTCGGCCATTTGAGCCTGAAAGGCAACCAAATCAGCCAACTTCGAGAGCTGAACTACTTGGCGGGGTGCCAGTACTTGCGGGTGCTGGCGCTGTGTGGGGAGAGGGAGTCCAATGCAGTGTGCAGGTTGGTGCAGTACCAGTATACGGTGCTCACGGTGCTGCCCAACTTGCAGTTTCTCGATGAGAAGCAAGTACCTGCTGTCCCTGCTGGGGCCAGAGAAACTGCCCCAAACCCGCCTTTCCCAATCCCTCCCAAGGCTCAATCCCCGCCCAAAGCCGCCCTCTCCCCAGTCCGTCCCCCCACTTCCACCAAAGACCCTCCTCTTTGGCCCGAGCCGCCAGTCCCCAAGCCCTCCGAGACTCCCCGTCCCACCCAATCCTCTCACCTGCCTGTGCCCCCTACTGTGCAGAGGGAATATCAGGCCGAAGTCATCCGCTTGCAGCGGGAAAACGAGCGGCTTTTGGAAGACAACCGGGAATTGCTGCAGAAATACGACGAAAACGACCAATACTGGGCGGAGAGATGCAAGCGGCTGGATCAAGACGGCATGGATAAGAAGTCTCTGGCTGACGACCTACAAAAGCAGGTTTTAAAGCTGAGTAAAGCACTCAGCGCCCGAGAAAGCCGCTTGGAAGTATTGGAATCCGACCTATCCAAAGCCATATCTACTAAGGAACAACGAGATAAAAGCATCGAAGACCTGCACGGCAAAATCGGGCAAATGATGAAAGACCTGGGAGAAGGACAAAAAGCCTCTCAAACCGCCATTGAAGACTCCTATCGCTACCGGGACAGACTGGAAGTCGCTGAGAAGGTCGCTGGAGAGCTGAGAGCCCAGCTCAAGCAGGCGGAACAGACGATAAATCAGCTGCATGCGAAGACGATGGAGAGCTCCAGTGCGGCAGCTCAGAGAGTGGAGGAAACGCAGAGGAAGTGGGAGGCTGCGGAAGTGCGAGCGGATCAGTTAGACAGGGAAAATGAAAGTCTCAGAGGAAGAGTGAAGGAACTACTGGAGTTAAACGACAAGCTGGAAATGGTGTGGAGTGGGAAAGTCCGCGAAGCAGAACAAGTTCGAGACCACACTCTAGCAACTATGAAGCTGGAAGTTGCACAACTTGCTAGTCAAGAGCGGGAACGGGCCCAAATCGCAATTCTGCAGGAAAAGGAGAAATTCCTGCTTTCTACCAAGGCTTTGGAAGACGACTGGAGGGCCAAAGTCCTATCAGAGCAAGACAAATCTCGAGACCAAAGCACACTTATTCACACTTTGCAGAGGGAAAAAGGCGACTTGCAGCAAATGCTGAAAATGTCTGTGGAGAAAGAAGCCAGGTCGAAGGGACTGATTGAGGAACTGACGGAGTTGGTGAAGCAGATGCAGGAAAGCATTGAAAGTGAGCGGAGAGAGTCGCTAAGGGTTAAGAGTAAGGCGGAGGAGGAGGTTGGGAAGTTTCGGAAGCAGGCGGAAATCTGTCAGGCGGAAACTGAAAAGTTGGGCAGACAGTTGGCAGTGTCCAAAGGCCAAGCGGGCGAGGACGAAACTCTGCTCACAGAGCGCACTCGCGAGACCATCAAGCTCAAGCGCGAAGTGCAGAAACTGACCCACGAAGTAGAAGAACTCGAAAACTCCCACCACCGTGCCAAGTCCAAGTGGGAAAAAGCCGAGTTCTCCTACACCGAGGAAATCACCAGTCTGCAGCAACACCTTTCCGACCTGGAGGTGAAAGTCAACACTCAAAGTATACTGATTGACGACCAGAATGAGACCATTCGGACACTCAAATCGAAGTTGCAGACACATGAGGAGGAGCTCGATGCTTTGCATAGTCAGCGGGACCAGGGGAAGTTGAGTCTGGAGGGAAAGCTGAGGAATGCGTATGATGACCTGGAGAGACTGCAGAATAGCCTGGCGGAGGCGGAAAACAGGGTTGGGGAGTTGGAGGAACAGGTGGAAATGCTTACGAATAAGAGAAGTGGGGATAAGGAGACGATAAAAAAGCTCAATGAAGAGCTTCTTGACAAGGCTTCCGCCATCGATTTGATAGAGCGGGAGGTCCTGTCCATGCAAGAAGCGCGAAAAGGCGAGGAAGCAGACGCTATCGCCGAGCGAAATCACATCATTGAGGACTTAAAGCGGTACCGAGACGAGTTAATGTCCGCAATTGCATCGAAAGACAAGGAAATCAAGGAAAAGGCGGGTATTATGCGGAGTATGCAGACCCATATTGACACGAAGGAGGCGGAAATTCACCAGCAGCAGGCTAGGGTGAGTGAGATGGAGGGGGAAATTCGAGTGCTGCTCACAGAGAATGACCGTCTGCGGTCTCTGAAGGCAGAGGCTGCACGACTACTGAAGGCTTAGCCCTGTCCTAACACTTGAAGGCCGGCTTCCCTCCGAAGTCTTGATGCCGTTCGAACGGCATAGTCATGTAGCCATAGCGGGCAGATGCGTCGTACATATGTGAGAAGATCCCAGTGCGGCGGTAGAAGGACCTGCCGTCCTCATTCAGGGCCTGTCGGTGTGCGGGGTTGGTGTTCTCGCTGAAGCCGTGCTGTTTGTCTGCAAACTCGGTAATTCCCTTCATCCTTCTAGCGTCGATATTGGTCGTTTTCCTGAGCACAGCGTAGGGATTGGCCTGGAAAGTGATGGGATTGTAGGCCACACTTTGGCAATTGCTGAACGCATTTGAGTACTGTCTTGGCACCCAGCCCTCCTTCGTCTCCTGGCTTTTCCCAAAGCGAGTCACCGGCTGCTTCAAAGCTTCATAAGCCGAGGAATACCTCAAGTCCTGGTCAGGCTGGTAGAAACTTATATGGTCGGTTTCGCTGGGAAAGCGCTTTCCTGTGGCTTCGGAGCGGGGCACAGGGAAGCCTTTCGTCATAGTAGTGGTGCCGATGGCGGGTAGGACCTTGCGGGACTCTAAGTCGTCGAGGCGCTTGACAGTGTCTCGATGGAGGTCGATGTTTACCTTGACGTCCTTCTTGAGGAACTCTTTGAAGGAGCCCAAAGGGTCGATTCCAGTGCCTCCCACTTTAGTGGGCGGAAAGCGCTGAATTTCCTTCTTCACGCCTGTGCCATGGTGGTCAATCCTAGGCAACGACCTGCTCATAGTAACTATATGGAGTCCCCACTCCCCAACGTGCTGGTCACCGGCACGCCCGGAGTGGGCAAAACCACCCTGTGCCGACTGCTGGAAGACCAAGTAAACGAGGGGGTTGCAGAGACGAGCAAGTACCGGTACGTGGCCCTCGCAGACCTGATAATCCAGAAGCGACTCTATACAGCAGTCAATGAGACCTTTAACGTGCCGGAGTTCGACGAGGACATGGTGTGTGACGAGCTGGAGCCACTGATGCAGCAAGGCGGGGTGATTCTCGAGTTCCACTCTAGCGACTTTTTCCCGCAGCGGTGGTTCCAGCATGTGGTACTTCTCCGCACGAATAACACAGAGCTGTATGACCGCCTGGCTGCCAGAGGCTATGAACCGCGGAAAATCACTGAAAACATCGAGTGCGAAATCATGAATGTGACCAGTGAGGAAGTGCGTGCGGCCTATCGAGAGGACCAGGTGGTTGAGCTGGAGTCCAATAGTGTGGGAGACATGGAGACCAATGTCAGCAGACTTGCAGCCTTACTAAGGACTAGCTAGACTATGGACTGGTAGTCACTGCAGCGCAGCTGTAATGCCACTCAAAATGCGTGAGAATTATATAAGACATGAAAGTACTCATTGCGGACGACGAGCCTTTTTCAGCCTCAGCACTGCAGCAGCTTCTATCCGCTCTGAACACTTCCGCGGATATTGTGTCCAACGGACTGGTGTGCTGCGAAACTTTGGAGTCGCACCCAGACCTTTACCAACTGGTCTTTATGGACGTGTTCATGCCTGAGATGGATGGACTGGAAGCCACGCAGGCCATCAAGTCGCTCAACCTTGGGAACGTGAGGAGGGTTATTGGAGTCACAGGGGACAGCGACTCTGCTCTGCTGGAAAGATGCAAGGAGGCAGGAATGGACGATGTTATAATAAAGCCGATCCGCAGAGACCGACTCCAAGCCGTCCTCAGCTCTCTTTCCTAGCAGCGTTCCAGGCCATAGCTAGTTTAACACTCGTAAACATCCATGAGTCAAAGTCCCAACCTCCGGTCTTCGCGCAATCCCTCGCCTGGACACCGTCTGGACTCGAGTCTGCGCAAGTCTCCCACAAGCAAGAAGTCCGAACCCAACTTCGCAAAGTGGACTTTGGGTATGACATCCTTTGCGACCATGGCTTTGGGTCCGCTCATCATCTACCTGGGCTACCAAGCGTACATAATGGGGGTGGAGATCTTGGTCGCGGAGAAGGTGTTGATGGGCATGGGGACGCTTGTGTGTTTCCTAGGCGCGATGGCTTTGCTATGTTTGATTTTCGACTACACCAATGGGCTGCTTTACTACTTCTACGCAGCTCTCATCGTCATTATCTTCATATCCGTCTTTGCCCTCGGAGCTTCGATGATGCAGGACGACATTCGAACATGGGTGGATAAGAACTGGGACAAAGTCAGGACGAAGGCTGCAGGCTATGATATGGAGGAGTTCAAGCTGTATATAGGCAGTGAAATTCAGTCACTGGCAGCTTTTTCCCTCACTGTGGACCTGCTGCTTATTACAGGCTGCATCACTGTCACGAGACTTATTGGTCCCAGCATTAAGCGGTCTTTGCTGTCGGTGCTGAACCTGTTTCTGGTGGTACTGGGCAGTGCCCTATTCGTGATTTCCCTCTACTCCCGCTGGCACTCCAGCTACACAGAGCTCCCCGTCTGGACCAACTACATCTTCTCCCTTGTCGGTGTGCTGATGATGGGGCTCGCAAGTCTGGGCTACTACGCCAGTGTGCGCAACCGCAGAGTGCTAATTACCATCTACACCATCGTTCTCTCAGTCATTGCCCTATTCGTCCTTATGGCAGGCTGTGGGTTTATCATGACTTCCTCCACTGTAATCGCCAAGTTGTCTGCTGATTGGCCTGAAATCAGTGCAGAGTTGGGGAAATCGGGGTATGAAATCGACAAGCAAGAATTCGGCCAGCAGCTCAAAATGAACTTCAAGTTCGCAGGGCTGTTCGGAGTAGTGTCCTTCTGCGTGCTGATGCTTGCGCTGCTGGGAGCCCTGGTGATGATCAGAGACTTGAAGAAGAGGGAGCGAGACAAGGCGTGGATGAGCTAAACTAGCTCGGTATCTAATAGCAGTTCTAGACTGGCTTGGAGAGGGATGTTGGAAGTCGGAGATATACACGTACTGTGTCTAGGCCTTCAGGTCGGTAGGCTCTAGGTCATATGTGCTGCTGCAGTAGTTTGGTTGGACATATATGGCAGCGCGGTGGTTCGCAGCCCTGCCCCGGAAGCTGCACTTCAACCCAGCAGGTGAGCTGGACGTGCTTTTTTGTCCGGGGATGGACCGCTCCATCCGCATCGTCTTTTTCGGAGGACTGACCTATCTCTACTTCCTCGTGAGATTAAACCCGGAAAGTCCGCTGGGCAGGTACAAGAAGTACTCACTGACCTTCTTTTCCTGTCTCTTTTCCTTTCAAATGTACCGCTTCTCTAAGTACCTGCTGCGGATGTCGGTGGTGGAAGGAGGGCAGTTGGTTAGGATTGAGAAGTACCCGCTGTTCGGATATGGACACCCGAAGAAGCTGCTAGCATCGGTATGTGACTTTGACGGCTTGTTCCCCTTCGGTCAAAAGACCTGGTACAACCCCTTCGGCTGGGGCAAGGGCTACTACAAGGTGAAGTTCAGTCGAAGAATGCTGGGCCAAACCACCAAAGACTACATCATTTTCCGGATCCCCAAGGACTACCACAAGGACGCGTTCAAACTGCTGATGACAGGGAAACCAGTGACTGACAAAAGCCTGAGGCAATTAGACTTGTTGAAGTCGAAGAAGATGAGTAAGACTTAGAAGTAATATGGGCAAGTTCAATGCGTCGACGCTCAAAGCGAACTTGGGCCTGGCGTCGATTCGTCTCAATCTCCTCAAAAACAAGCGAGCGAATGCGATTGCAGCGAAAAAGGACATTATCGCGAACTACCTCCGTGCAGGGAACGAAGACATGGCCATGATCAATGTAGAAAGCGTGATCAATGATGAGAACTACATCTCTGTCTACGAGATCCTCGCAATGATGTGTGCGCAGTGCTCTGAACGGATTAGGGTCATAGCAGAGTTCACAGACCCGCCCAGGGACATGCTGGCTTCCATTCATACTTTGGTCTATGCAGCGCCTTATGCAGACTGTGACGAACTGACCAAGATCAAGGAGCAGTTCGCCTTGAGGTACAGCAAGCATATGGTAGCGGCTGCTAGTGAAAACAGAGACGGGTTTGTGAACTCGAGTGTGGAAGTCAGGCTAAGGACGACTATTCCGGAACAGAAGCTGAAGGAAATGAAGTTGCAGGAGATTGCAGCGGAGAGAAGGGTCGAGTACGTGTCCAGGTCCAGCATGATATCGGTGAGTCCTAGTTAGAAGCTCGACATGAGTCTGCCGGGACCCAGTGACACTCAGGCAACTGCGCCTCTCCGCTTCCCCTCCATTCGGCCAGAAGGAATGCCACCGATGCCCGACCAAGACCCTTATGCTGGACTTCTGCCTCCTCCGGGCCCGGCGCCTGGAGGCTATTTAGCCCCGCCTGGAAGCATGATGCCCCCTAGTGGAGGCATGGGACCGCCTCCAGCCTCTTCGCAGTACCCTGGAGGGTACCCTTCCCCAATGCCAAGCCAGCCTCCGACTCAATTCCCTGACCCGAGAACTCAGTACCCTGGACTGCCGCCTCCATCGCAGTATCCAGACCCTAGGGCTGGACAGCCGCAGTATCCTGACCCTAGAAGTGGGCAATTTCCTGCAGGAGCACAGGGCTTTCCCAGTCCTGCTCCTCCGCAGCACCCAGACCCTCACTCTGCTTTCCAACAGTTCCCGGGACCCAGTCCAGACACGCCCATTTTCCCTGATTTGCACGGACCCCCGCCCTCTGAGTTCCTTCCCAAGCCCTTCGATTCCTCCGCTCAGCCTAGCAGTCAGTTCCCCTCGGACCCGCAACCCAGCTTCCCACCACCCACTGACCAACTCCCGCCTCCTGTTGAAGACGAGTTGGCTGCCTTCAGAGCTCGGTTATCCCGGCTAAACGAGTAGTTCTAGGCCCTAGCGCTAGTCCAAGGAACGGATTTGTGCTTCCCTGTGTGTATCTAGGGAAGTGGCTAAGGTCTGTGGCCATTATGGTACCATTGAAATCTCTGCGACTTGGGGGACCAGACTTGTCTCCGTCCCCTGTTTCCCGCAGAGACAGCAACGGGACGTTTCGTGCTGTGCTGCCTTGGCAGCAGGCCCCGTCCGTCCCTACACTTAGCTATATGGCATCCTTCCACTATCTCTTCAAGTTCATCATCATTGGGGACTCGGCAGTGGGGAAGTCTTGTCTCTTGCTGCAGTTCACAGACCACCGCTTCAAGAACGACCACGACCTCACCATTGGAGTGGAATTCGGCGCCCGCACCATCACAATCGGTGACAAGGCAGTAAAGCTGCAGATCTGGGACACTGCAGGGCAGGAAAGCTTCAGATCCATCACTCGCTCTTACTACCGAGGAGCAGTGGCAGCGCTGTTAGTCTTCGATGTGACGAAGAGAGACACATTCGAGGGACTGGAACTGTGGTTGAGGGAGACGAAGGCTAATTCGAATGCTACGCTTACTACGGTACTGGTAGGGAACAAAGCGGATTTGGAGGGGGAGAGAGTGGTGAGTCGGACTGAGGCGGAGCAGTTTGCGGAGGCGCATGGTCTCAACTATGTTGAAGCCAGCGCAAAGACAGGACTCAATGTGGACAACTGCTTTTTGGACGTTGCAAAGCGAGTTATGGTCAATATCGAAGCCCATGTCTATGACTTGGCCAATGAGAACTGCGGAATAAAGGTGTCACAAGCAGCGGCTCGGGGCGGCGTTCAACTCCAAAACAAGGAGCAGAAAAGGGCAAAGAACTGTGCATGCTAGTTAAGGTTCCTAGTAATACAGTATATGGCTGGCGTCGACTATGTCTGTAAGCTAAATGCACAGCTCAACCTGTTAATGCAGTTTACTGCCCAACACTTCAGCAATTCGCATAAGCCCACTATAAGAATTGAGTTCGTAACACGCACTCTCACGATAGGCACAAGAGAGCAAAGCTGCATATTTGGGACAGGGCAGGCCTCAGATTCATTATTTGCTCTTTCTACCCGAAAGAGGTGACAGCCCTACTAGTGAAGAGAGAAACTTTCGAAGAACTGTGGCTGCAGGATATCAAGGCCAGTGCGAATACAACGTAATAATGGTATTGATAGGGAAAGAGTGGTGACTCGGACTGAGGCGAATAGTCTCATGTCCTTTGAAGTCATTGCGAAGACTGGATCTATGTGGATAGCTGCTTTTTGGACTTTGCGAAGCGAATTATGGTTAGCATCGAAGCCCACATATATGACTTTATCAACGAAAACTGCGGAATAAAGGTACCACAAACATCTGCCCAGAACTTCCTTCCCCTGCATAAGAGACGGAAAAGGGTAAAGAAGTGTGCATGCTAGTTTAGGCTTAATAGAGCATATGGGCGACTACGACTACCTCTTTAAGCTGATCATCTTCGGAGACTCTCCAGTGGGCAAGTCCAACCTACTACTGCAGCTCACTGAACAACACTTCAGGACGGCGCATGACCTTACTATAGGAGTGGAGTTCGGAACCCGCACTCTCACTGTAGGCAACAAGAGAGTAAAGCTGCAGATTTGGGACACTGCAGGGCAGGAAAGCTTCAGAGCTATCACTCGTTCTTACTACCGAGGAGCTGTTGCAGCACTGCTAGTTTTCGATGTAACGAAGAGAGAAACATTCGAGCATCTGGGAAACTGGCTTGGGGAGGTTTCGAACTACCAGAATTTGATGGTAGTCTTGGTGGGAAATAAAGCAGACCTAGAGTTTGAGCGCCAGGTAAGCCAGGCAGAGGCAGAGCTGTTCGCAGAAGCTCGCAGTCTGCCCTACATCGAGACCAGCGCAAAGACAGGAATCAACGTGGAAAAGTGCTTCACGGACATCATTTCTCGTATTTTGACCAATATTGAAGCTAATGTCTATGACCTTGGCAGCCAGGAAATCGGTATCAAGGTCGGAGCACGTCAAGCCACAGGGTAGAATAAGCTCCTCGAAATAGCACTATGAGTCACCTATTTTCCTGCGGAGAGGACTACACCGTGATATCCACACAGACAAGGGCGCTTTGTGCTGTGCGCGCCAACACCCAGAGCCACCTTTTCCTCCTAGGCACCATGTCTCTCCGCGCTCCCAACGTAGTGCTGCAACTCCGCTATGAAGAGGAAAAGTCGCAGCTTGAACAGGTCCGCAGTTTCCCTGTGTCTGCAGAAGTGCTTTCGGTTGTATCGGATCCGCTGCTGGAAAGTCGCTTTGTGGCTATTCACCCGCAAGGGAATTTGTCTTTGGTGCAGGAGGAGGAGACTGTGAAGGTGACGGAGTTGGGCTTGGGGGCGAAGATTGTGGGTGTGGCTTGGCAGAAGCAGTTGGTGGTGGCGACGAGCAGGGCACTGCATGTGGTGGATTGCGGGGAAACGCTGAGAATCGGACAGACTGTTGAAGTGCCTGAGAATGTGACGGCCTGCACAAGTGATCCGCACCACTCTCAGCTCTACGCAGTGACGCAAGGACTGGACATCGCGATTCTAGACCTGCGCAGCAAGGAAACGAAGTCAAAGGTCTTGCGGGCGCACAGTGATGCGATCTTGGAGCTGGACTACAACCCGAACAAACCCTATAGTCTGGTGTCAGGGAGCAAGGACTGCACTATTCGCCTGTGGGATGTGAGGAAGGCGGAGAAGTGTCTGAAATGTGTGCAGGAGCACTCCCACTGGGTCTGGCAAGCGAAGTTCAACAGCTTCCACGACCAGCTAGTGATCACCTCCTCCTCCGACAACCGCATAATCCTGCACCGCCTAGTGTCAGTGAGTTCCACCCCCGTGGATGAAAGTTTCTACGGCCGGGAAAGCGATGCAGTGCTGATGCGGGTGGAGGACTTCAATGAAAGTGTGTATGCGGTGGCTTGGTCTGCTGCGGAAGCCTGGTTCTTTGCGGCTGTTAGCTTTGACGGCAAGGTAGGAGTGTTCCAGGTCCCGGCGGAAGAGAAGTACCGTATACTCTTATAAAACTCACTAGGTCAATTCGATGCCTCGACTCTCGACTGTCTTGCGCTCTCGCTTCAACTGCTGCAGTTGCAGACACTGAGCTAGAATAAGGCATATGAGCAGCAGAATCGTGAGAATCAGCGCTTCTCCCACCCAGCTGCTCATCAGTTCCCACAGCACTGTGCAGGGCTCTTCCCAGTGCGCAGGCAGTCCCATACAGTCGGACTTTAGCATAGCCATACGAACGCCGTCTTTGCATACACTTCTGATGATTGTAGGAGATTGGCACAGGGCACAGGCGGATCTGGTTTCCCAGTGAAACTTGAATTCGCATTGAGAGGCGGAGACTAGAGTGGGCCAGCCCTCTGCAGAGCTGCAGGTGAAATTCACAGTAGAAGCGTAGTGGAAAGATTCTGAACAAGGACTTCCCTCTGTATATTTCACTACAAAGCCTTTATCGATAGTCTCCACCTGGGCTTGTCTGCCCAAATTCACTGTTTTCAGGGAGGACATGCTTCCTTGCAGTACTCCCCAAGCAAATGCCCACTCCTCGGAATCCAGAGTGTCTGGATTCAGTACCGACAAATAAAAGCTGCCCTCATTGCTTTCCACAGGGCCGTACAAATGTCCTAAACAAGGCCTTGAATCGCAGATTTCCTTCCCTTCAGCCAAACTTCCGATTTCGAAAGTGCGATTTGAAACCTGTAGCATGTGCAGACCAATCATGCATTTTGAGTGGTCTTCACTGGGAATAGTGAATTCAGGACAGGGCATACACATACTCCCAGATATGGAGTTGTATGAAAGTTGTGGGCAAAGTTCACAAGCTTCGTGAAAAACAGTGTGGGTGGACCCTGGAGGACAGGGCAGACAGGCAGAGCTGTTAGCGGGACTGAAGTAGCCCTGAGGACAGGGCGAACACTCAGGAGCGCCTCCCAGACCCAGTCCTTTAACTGCGACCCAATGCAGTCGAGCCTCTGACTCGGATGCCCCTTTGTAGTGCCAGCGGATCTCGTGTCTGCCGAGCTCTAATGCTGCTGATACTATCAAATCTTCGCTTTCGGAAATAAGCTGGTGAAGCACACCGTCTATTTCCACGTCCACACTAGTAGGGCCTGTGAGTGACAATTTGCATAGGAAGGTAGCGCTGCTTTCGAGCACATTTACAGCGAGGAAAAGCCAGGTGTCGCAAAGGCCTCGCTGAGACAGATACAAACCTCGAGGCTGCCAGACTGCACATTGATCGAAGGAAAGCGTAGCAAAAGGCGCAGATACAGAAACCCAATTGGAGAAATTCAGAACTTGTGCAGCGTAAAACCCTGCCGAACACTCTGAACAGACCTGTCCCCAGGCTGTCTCTGTCAGTGCACTGCCAGGACTACACGCCCTGCATTCTAGGCCGGAGTGGTACTGTCCAGGAGCGCACATATCGCAAGGGTGTTCGTGTGCAGGTGGAAGATTTACTACCTCACATGTAGCAGATTCTGATAAAATGGACTTTCTGGTCTGTTTGCCACTTTCACAGGGTCCTTCGATTATGAGAAAGTCGGCATCGACACAGGGCAAGCGAAGCTGACAAGTAGCTGAATTTCCGGAAGGAGCGAAATAATGAGAAGGACAAGGCTCACAAGTAGCGTTGAGCAGGTAGTAATCAGCAGGACATAGAGAACAAAAGGCAGCTCCAGGGGGACTGAAGCCTTGCAAACAGGGAGAACAGTCCAGGCCCGGGGTAGAACCCTGTATTTGCCAGCTTTCCACTCGTACTGCTACATCCTCTTGTCCAACTGCTGTGTACTTCTCGAACTCCAGCTCGAGTAGGTTCGGACCAGCTTGCAGTGGGATTGAGAAGTTCTGCCAAGGAGTAGTGAAGGAGTCATCCAGAAGCACAGAAAGGCTATTCACCAGTACTCGCAGCACTCCATTAGGCCGACCCTCCAGTTTTCTTGTCAATTTGCTATATCGTAAAGAGAGACTTCCGACTCGGTCCAGGAAAGTGTAAAATCGCAAACTCGATTTCACTGCTAATCCGAAATGTAGTGAATCCCCTGAATACATCCAGCTGCCTTCCCCCTTCCACCCCGAGCAGTCCTTCCAGTGTGCATCCGAAGTTCTGCATGAAGTGGCCAAGTCCCTGGCTGTGAGGAGCAGATAATCGCCCTGGTGATATGTGTTCGCAGGACACTGTGCACACATTATTCCTTCAGAACTAGCATTCAAAAAGAAGCCGGCTGGACACTGCGCTCCACAGCTGAGATCTGACAAGGGCGGGGGTGGGACTAAGTCACAGGCGTCCTGCCAATAAAAGAAGACCGAGCGTGTCCAATTCGCTCGACAGGGAGTGAAGATCCGACTGAGGAGGCAAGCGCTTGCACCCAGTAGCAGAAGCGCTAGCATTACATTACTAGGGTAGATGAGGGAGTGAGATTGCGCCAAATATGGGGTCAGTTTCAACCTCCACGGAGCGTCTGGGACTGCGCGCTACCTCGCAGGACCGGTTGACTCGCGGCACCCACACCTTGGTCCCAGGGTCTTGGGCGCGTATCCAGCCCTTGGAAATGCGAGCACTCCAACTGCCGGATTTCGCGTGAGCCGGAGGACGGGGAGCCTCTGGCTGCGCGAGTACTACTTGGTAGTCTTTCAAACGTTCACGCATGAGATTGCGGAGACGCGGGTTCTGCAGCACAGATTTAGCCAGACGGAGTTCCTCCTGCAAAGACTCAATAAACTTGGTTTGCCGCGTATTGAGTTCTTCTCTAGCCTGCGTTTCCAGCTGGGCATAGGCTTGACAGCTCTTCAGTCTACCTAGTACTCACTCTTTCTGCAGTCGCTCACACTCTGCCTGAGTGTGCAACTCGCGACTTCTGCATTCTTCTCGAACTCGGGCTAATTCAGTGTTGTGGACTCCACGAATGCCCTCCAGCTCTACGGCCATTCTGTCCTTGGCCTGTTTGGAGGCCTCAGTTTGCTGTTCGTAGTACTCGAGCAGGTCAGTGAAGGCGGACACTTGAGTCTGCAGTACCTGGGTGTCGGCACTTGGCTCGGTCCATTGCACCTGTTTGTGGGCTTCTTTGGGAGCTCGTAATATCACTCTGAGCCGAGATAACTCAGTCTCTTGCTCGTATAGCAAAGTGCGGAGACGGACTGCTTCAGACTGCAGCTGTAGATTTTCAGCGAGCAAATCATCATGTTTCGCATGCCGCTGGCTTCCCTGATTGTCCACAACTCTGGCTGTGGGCGTGCGCTTCACAGGTCCAGAGCTCTCTGGTGTAACACCTTGCGACTCCGGGAAGCCTGCAGACTCAGAGGGGAGAGGGGAAAGAGGTTCAGGCGAGTGAGACTGCGAGGCATGGAGAGAAGGGGAGGCTTGAATAGAGGGGGAGACTTGAATAGAAGGGGAAGCAGTGGGAGCTACTATAGGCTGGGGGGAGACAGGCAATTGAGGTGTAGTCGCTGGAGACTTGGACTGCTTGCGGGAGGGAGGCGCTTCTAGCTTTGTTTGAGTGACTTCAGGTGAGGTGATGACTTTAACCTCCACCTGTTTGGACTTCGAGGCTTTCAGCACAGGCCTGCGTTCATAGTCCTCCCAGAACTCGTAGTCCGACTCACAAGACATAGGGGTGAGCGGCACAGTCAGCCGTTTGTCTTCCATTCCAATGGAAACTGTGCAGGTCTTTGTGCGCTTCAGGGCAGAGGAAGGGGAGCCTGCGGCCTGGACTCTATCAGACTATACAGTTGCGGACAATAGTCAAAGTCACACTTACTCGTTTGACCATATATTCGGGCGAGAAGCGAACCAAACACATGTTTTCGACCTGGCAGCTAGAGACCTAGTGGCGGCCTTGTAAGCCCTATGCAGTGCAGATGGTTACAATGCTACTATCTTCGCATACGGCCAAAGTGTGAGGACTAGACAGGGCTCAGGCAAGACCTTCACTATGCTGGGGCCGGAAGACGTGACTTCGGCTCTGATGACGGATGTTGAAGCCATTTCGGACGCCACACATGACAACTTCGGCATAATCCCGCGAGCTATTCTCAGTCTCTTCGATCACATCAGCAACACCTACGAATCGCACACCGACTTCTCCATCAAATGCAGCTACATAGAAGTCTACAACGAATCAGTCAATGACCTACTAGCAGACCCGCCCAACCTCAACCTCAAAATCAGAGAGTTCCCTCGTCTAGGAATGTGCGTAATTGGCATGACTGAGACCGCCATCAGAACTCCTGAAGAAGTCTTCGAATGCCTAGCCCTCGGCACTTCCAACCGCATCACCGGTGCAACTCTGCAGAACAGCCGAAGCAGTCGCTCCCATACTCTATTCGTATTGACGATGGAGCAGAAGTTCTTCGATGGGAGTTCGAAGAGTGCGAAGCTGAACCTGGTGGATTTGGCAGGCAGTGAAAAGATAGCGAAGACTGGGGCGCAGGGAATGCGTCTGCGCGAGGCTCAAAACATCAATCTAAGCCTTACTACTTTGGGACGATGCATCAAGGCGCTGGCCTCTGGCAAGGACACACATGTGCCTTTCCGCGAGTCTAAACTTACGATGATCCTGAAGGAAAGTCTGGGAGGGAACTCAAAAACTACATTGCTCTGTACGGCTTCTCCGAGACAAGTCCACAGGGAAGAGACCAGAGGCACGCTCAAGTTCGCAGAGCGCGCTAAGAAAATCCAAGTGAAGGCCAAAGTCAACAAGACCCAGTCCATTGAGGAGCTGAATGAGATAATTGCACAGTTGAAGCAGGAACTGAGTCTGCTTCGCCAGCAATTAGGCGCCCCGGCGGAAGATGTGTTTGCAGAGTTGGCGGAACTGCGGGTCAAGTACGAACGCTTGCAAGATACCTCGCAGCTCGAGGCTGAGCAGCAGCAGTTAGAGGATGACGAACAGACAGTGGTGGAGCTACAGCATGAAATCATGAATCTGCAAGCAGCCAATGACAGCCTCAAAATCAGTTTCAGCACGGCTCGGCAAGAAGCGGAAGACTTGGAGAGGGAGAAGTTCGAACTCGAAGATCGCCTCAGTGCAGCGCAATCGCAACTGACCACAGAGCGCATGAAAGTGGAAGAGTTCGAAGGTCGACTGGAGCGGAAACTAAACGAGTGTGAAGGCCTCGAACTGGAACAGCGAGAGCAAAAAGCCACTCTGAGCGCTCTGCAGCAGGAAGTAGTGCGCCTTCAAGTGGCTGTGAGCACTGCTCAGCAGCACAGCTCTGAGTTAGAGTTAGAGCTGGGCTGCCTCGCTCGAACTGCCACCACTCAGGCTGCGGACTTGACAGCTGCCAAAGCGGCTCTGGCGGAAACGCAGGAAAGCCTAATAAAAGTGACTGAAAACGCTGCGCAGGAAATCGGACGCAGCAAGCAAAGTGAGGAGTTGCTGCGGCTTTCTTTGGCGCAGTTGGAAGAGGAAGCTAAGGAGCGGCGATTAGAGCGGCCTCGAGACCAGCGAGCGACTGAAAGCAGGGGCGTTTCCAAAGAAACAATTGCTCGTCTCCTGCACGAAATGGCTGACATCCAAAAAGCCTATGCTCAGACGGAAAGCCGCTTTCAGAAGGATCTGGTGCTCGCCCGCCAATCCCGCATCGAAGCAGAGTCCACGGCAGACTCTTTAAGAACGCAATTAGATGCAGTGCAAGCAGCGAACGCCAAACTCACAGAAGCGCTGAAAAGTGCAGAAGTGGAGCAAGACTGCCAAAGCTTCCGAGCCAAGTTGCTGCGGGAGGAACTGGCCCTACTCACCACTACACACCACCGACTCCGCCACAACTTCGAACAGCTAGAACTAGAGACGGAGCAGCTGCGAGAGGCCAGGGACACTGTGCAGCTCCAGCCCTCACTAGCGGAACTCAGAAAGCAGCATCAAGAGGCACAGCGTTCGCTGAAAGAAAAAATTAGTGACCTGCAAGCGCAGGTGGCCCGTCTCAACTCGGAAAAGCAGTTCCTGCAGCCAACACTGGAGGGGAAGCCTGAAGACCTGGGGGAGATGCTGCGGCATCGGCGGTATGAAAGTGCCTTTCAGGGCAGACGTCTCTCTGTGCGTCTGACTATGCCCCTGCGCAACTCGCTGAGCCGCACTGAGGACGGGCGTCGAAGTGCACTGCTGGGTTCTGTGAACTTCGCCCATGCTCTGCAAAACATAAGCGCGATGTATGCAGGTGCAGAGGCTAGCTGCTGCGACTCTAACCCTTTGGAGACTTTGACATAGCCTCGCTAGAATTAAATATCAGCGACTTGGGTAGAATTGTATTCTGTGGAGTAATTATACTACTTACGATTACTACGATTAGGAATTATTTATTGGTATTGTTAATGGCCTCCATAGACACTGGCAAAATAATGGAATCTGAAGGAGGCAGCATAACTTAGAGCAAGTGATTCCCACCCACATTACTATGCTATATGGAAGTGGTAGATTGGAGAACCTCAGTGCATGAGATTTCCTCACAAACACGTGATTGCATGGAAAGCCATGCATGTCTTTGGTTCTCATTGCAGGTTATGTCTGAATGTCTGTTCTTTAGTATTCTTGACATGCACAAACGCAGAGCCCAGTGGTCTGGACCAGTGCAATTTACCTATTTGTTGGGCATGAAAACTCGATAATTGAAGTATTTTATGGAGGGAAGTGGCGCTAGTCTGTGTACGGAACACACTACTTGCTCGACT
>Ga0247837_1003213_pt1 | contig 29125 bp, 22 predicted proteins | sample LaCtaG_2_FD_187115 | JGI IMG/M metagenome (GOLD analysis project Ga0247837, IMG submission 187115) | Freshwater microbial communities from meromictic Lake La Cruz, Castile-La Mancha, Spain - LaCruzMarch2015_14.5m | ecosystem: Environmental > Aquatic > Freshwater > Lake | place: Spain: Castile-La...
TGCAATTTCTGAAATTACATTGGCAGAATTAGTTTTTGGCGCAGAAAAAAGTGACAATCCTAAAAAGAATCATAAACTCATTGAAAAATTTATTGGACAGTTGAGTATTTTACCCATATTTGACGCAATTCAGACATATGGTAAAGAAAAAGCACGACTGCAAAGCGAAGGAAAAATGATTAGTGATTTTGACTTGTTAATTGGTTGTATATCAATCGAAAATGACTTGATAATGGTTACTGAAAACATTAAAGAGTTTGACAGAATAAAAGGTATTAGAATTGAAAATTGGGTTAAACGTTAAGCGCACATCTGCTAATATATAAGGCTTAAACGCAGCTACGTACCTTTTCGGAGCTGCGTTTTTAGTTTGTGTTGACAGTACTTCGACAAGCTCAGTAACCTAAACAAGGGTTTCACTTCGACTTCGCTCAGTGACCGTAAAATTTGTATTATGGGGTTTTAATAATTTAGCCTGTAGGTTTTCAATATTATTAGGCTTTTATTTTTACTAATTTGGTGCTTTAAATTAGTTCAAAAGGTATTTTTAAAGGGATGTTTTTGTCCGTTGCAAATGTCACATTTATTGTAAAGAGGATTTTAATTACTCCAACCAAGGACAAAACAAAAAAGCCATTCGAAATTCGGATGGCTTTTTTTGTGGGTATCTATCGTCATTGCGAGGGACGAAGCAATCTCTCTATAGTTATGAGATTGCTTCACTTTATTCGCAATGACGAGCTAATGGTTTTTATTACTTTTTAGCTACTTTTTTTGCAACTTTCTTGGCTACCTTTTTAGCTGAAACCTTTTTAGCTGAAGTTTTTTTAACTGCTACTTTCTTGGCTACTTTTTTATTGGCAGCAGCTTTGCTGGTAGCACTAGGAATTTTTACTAGCTTTATACAATCTTCAAATGTTAAGGTATTGGCATCGGAACCTTTTGGCAATTTATAATTGTCTTTTCCATAAGCCAAATATGGTCCCCAACGGCCGTTTAATAATTTCAAGTTTTCGTCTTCAGCAAAAACTTTAATTAATTTATTGGCATCTTTTACACGTTTTTCTTCTATTAATTCAATGGCTCTTTCAGCAGTAATGCTAAATACATCATCGGTTTTTGGAATGGTAGTAAACACACTGTTATGAACTATGTATGGTCCAAAACGGCCAATGGCAGCTTTCATGTCTTTGTCTTCATACTGGCCAATTACACGAGGTAATTTAAACAAATCCATTGCCTCTTCCAAAGTAATGGTTTCAATTAACTGACCACTTCTTAAACTTGCATATCTTGGTTTTTCAGGATTTTCATCGTCACTGTTTTCGCCTATTTGTGCATAAGGACCATATTTTCCAACTTTTACACTTACAGGTTTTCCACTTTCAGGGTCTACTCCAATTACTCTTACTGCATTTTGGCGTTCCGCATTTTCACTTGTATTTACTACTTCTTTATGAAAAGGCGTATAGAATTTGGCAATCATGTTATTCCAAACCAATTGCCCACGGGCAATTTTATCAAACTCCTCTTCTACGCTGGCTGTAAAGCCATAATCCATGATATTTTCAAAATGTTTGGCTAAAAAATCAGTTACCACCATTCCAATATCACTTGGAAATAATTTAGATTTTTCACTTCCAAACTTTTCCGATTTTACGCTTCTAGAAATATTGTTATTTTCAAAGAATAAAACGGTAAAATTTCTTTCTTTTCCTTCTCTATCTTCTTTAACTACGTAACCACGTTTTTGAACCGTTCCAATAGTTGGCGCATAAGTACTTGGTCGGCCTATTCCTAGCTCCTCTAGCTTCTTAACCAAACTTGCTTCGGTATATCTTGGAGCAGGACGGGTAAAACGCTCTGTAGCGTCTATATTTATTAAGCTTAAGTTTTCTCCAACTTTTAAAGGTGGTAACATTTTACTGTTTTCATCATCGCCTTCATCATCGGTGCTTTCTAAATATACCTTTAAAAAACCATCAAATTTCAACACTTCACCAGTTGCTGTAAAAGTTTCATTCATTGATGAAATTGAAACTGTGGCTAAAGTTCTTTCAATTTGCGCTTTGCTCATTTGCGAAGCAATGGCACGTTTCCAAATTAAATCGTACAAACGTTTTTCTTGGGCTGTTCCATCTATTTCTGGTTTTTCGAAATAAGTAGGACGAATGGCCTCATGAGCTTCTTGTGCGGTATCGCTTTTGGTGGTATATTTTCTAGGATTTGAATATTTATCGCCATAATTATTGATAATATTTTCCTTTGCATTTTGAATGGCTGTTTCACTTAAGTTTACCGAATCGGTACGCATATAAGTAATAAATCCATGTTCGTATAATTTTTGAGCCACGCTCATTGTCATGGTTACACCAAAACCTAATTTCCTGCTTGCTTCTTGTTGTAATGTTGAAGTAGTAAATGGTGCTGCCGGACTTTTTTCTGCTGGTTTTACTTCTAAGTTTTTGATGCTAAAAGTGGCGTTTTTACATTTTTCTAAAAATGCCATTGCTTCAGCTTCTGTTTCAAAACGTTTTGGTAATTCAGCATCCATTTGTTTGCCACCAACGTTAAACTTAGCAGTAATTTTAAAAGCAGAATTTGAGTTAAAGTTATTGATTTCACGCTCGCGTTCTACAATTAATTTAACAGCTACCGATTGAACCCTTCCGGCAGATAAACTTGGACGAACTTTTTTCCATAAAACCGGACTTAATTCAAAACCTACCAATCTATCTAAAACCCTACGTGCTTGCTGCGCATCTACCATGTTTTTATCAATTAAACGTGGATTTTCAACAGCTTTTAAAATGGCTGGTTTAGTAATTTCATGAAAAACAATTCTTTTGGTTTTCTTAATATCTAATTTAAGCACTTCGCTTAAATGCCAACTTATGGCCTCCCCTTCCCTATCCTCATCGGATGCTAACCAAACCGTTTCAGCAGCTTTAGAAAGTTTGATTAATTCGGCCACTACAGCCTTTTTATCATCACTTACTTCGTAATGCGGAAAAAAATTATTCTTTATATCTATTGCTTCATCGCCTTTGGCTAAATCACGGATATGGCCATAACAGCTTTTAACAATATAGTTATCTCCAAGAAATTTTTCTATTGTTTTGGCTTTTGCTGGTGACTCTACAATTACTAAGTTTTTACTCATTTTTTTATTATTGATATTAAATTATATATCAGAATGGGCGCAAATTTGATTTTTTATTTTAAAAAACAAGCATTTATCTAAAATGCTTATACACATTTTTATGTGATGAATTTCCATTTATGAAATTGAGCTGTGTCAAAATGAAACTTTTTTACAATAATCAAAAACATAAAACGCATATTACTAGACTACTAATCTTATGGAACAATGTTGGTATTAGTGTAATAGAACAAAAAAACTAAAACATAAAAATCATGAAAACTACAATCATATCATTAACCGCCATAGGCATGTTTGTATTCTATTTTGCAATTATTTCCATCGCAATGTTAGTAGAATTAGGAATGTTAAGCTACATTTTTTTTCCAGCTGTTATAAAAAGAATAAAAGGAACGTAATTCAATAATTAATAGCTTTTGAAATTATAAATCTTGTATTTCTTGGCTAAAAATTTTGATTACTTCTTGGTGCTTTAATTTTCTTTTTCTTAACCAAACCATGCCTATCTACTTTTACCTTTCCATCAACTTGGGTAAAGTCTGGGCATTTTTTTTTGCTCTTGCAACTAGGCAATGTTGAAATCGTTAATACTGAAATCAACGTATAAATAATTGATTTAGAAATCCTCATTTCTTATTTTTATTATAATAACTAACGTCTACGTTTTTTAGTGCTTTTACCTCCCCTACTTCTTTCTTTTTCTCTGGTAAATCTTTCTTGATTTCTACGTGTAGCTTTTAAAACTCCAGTTCCTTCCATTTCTAAATCTATTTGGCGCTTAATCATATCGGCTGCTGCTACTGTTACATTTACTGTATCGCCTAATTGATAAATTTTACGAGTGGCACGTCCAACAATACAAAGATTTTTTTCATCAAATTCGTAATAATCATCGTGAATATTGGCTAGTTTTATCAATCCTTCACATTTGTATTTTGTAATTTCTACATACATTCCCCAATCGGTAACACCACTAATTATTCCTTCAAAGTTTTGGCCAACAAAATCTTTGATGTACTCTACTTGTTTGTATTTAACACTTGCGCGTTCCGCATCGGCAGCCTTTTGTTCCATGCTGGAAGATTGCTTGCACATTACTTCGTATTCTTCTTGATTGGCACTTTTGCCACCATTCAAATAATCGAACAAAAGTCGGTGTGCCATTAAATCAGGATACCTGCGAATGGGTGATGTAAAGTGTGAATAATAATCAAAAGCCAATCCATAATGACCAGACTTTTTGGTGCTGTAAACTGCTTTACTCATGGTTCTTATTGCCTGACTTTGAATTAAATTTTGTTCAGGTTTTCCTTCCACTTCTACCAATAAATTATTCAATGATTTGGAAACTTTATTGGCATTATCTAGCTGAACACGGTAACCAAATCGGGCAGCAAAAGTGCTAAATAACTTTAGTTTATCTTCGTTAGGGCTTTCGTGTACACGGTAAACATAAGTATATTTATGATTTGCTTTACCCATATTAGAAACATATTCCGCCACTTTTTTATTGGCCAAAAGCATGAATTCTTCTACCAATTTATGGGCATCTTTTCTAACTTTTATGTAAATATCAATTGGTTTAAAGTTTTCGTCCAATTTAAATTTTACTTCTTCGGTTTCAAAACTTATGGCACCATCTTTAAAGCGTTCATCACGCATTTTTTTAGCCAAATTATTCAATAAAATAATTTCATTGGCATAATCGCCTTCGCCAGTTTCTATGCGCTCTTGCGCTTCTTCGTATGTAAATCGTCTATCGCTATAAATGACTGTTTTGCCAAACCATTGTTCCAACACTTCGGCATTGCTATTTATTTTAAAAACAGCCGAAAAAGTTAATTTTTCTTCGTGCGGTCGCAATGAACATAAACCATTCGATAATTTTTCGGGAAGCATTGGAATGGTTCTATCTACCAAATAAACCGAAGTTCCACGCACATAAGCTTCATTATCTAAAGCTGATTTTTGTGTTACATAATGCGATACATCAGCAATGTGAACTCCTATTTCATAAATTCCATTTCCCAAATCTTTTAACGAAATGGCATCATCAAAATCTTTGGCATCTATTGGGTCAATGGTAAAAGTAAGCGTTTTCCTGAAATCACGTCTTTTCTTAATTTCATCACTGCTTATTTTATCGCTAAATTGCTTGGCTTCGTTCTCTACATTTTCAGGAAACTTAGTTGAAAAACCAAATTCCGCAACAATGGCGTTCATTTCAGTATTATGCTCACCTGGTCGTCCTAATATTTCTATTACTTTTCCACTCGGACTTTCATCGTGAGGCATCCAATGAGTCAATTCAACAATTACCTTATCACCATCTTTTGCTTTACCTAAATCGACTTTATGAATAAAAATATCGGCATACATTCTTTTATCGTCTGCCACCAAAAATCCGTAACTGCTGCTTACCTGAATAGTACCCACAAAAGTAGTTCGAGCACGTTTTATAATTTCAACAATTTCGCCTGTTGGTCTGTCATTATTTTTGGCAGAAAGCAATTGCACTTTCACCAAATCGCCATGCAGCGCAGTGTTTAAATAATCTTTTTGTATAAAAATATCTTTGCTATCATCGCCACGTTCCATGTCGGTTGGCTTTACATAAGCACCACCACGTTGTGTTACATCGGCATATCCTTCTATAAAAGTTGCAGTAAAAACTGAGGCAAATTTTCCAGGTTGTACTTCTTCTAAGGCACCAGTTTTTAGTAATTGTTTAATTGCAAGAAGCACTAAATTCTTTTCTTCCGTGCTAGCTAATTCTAGCTTTGCAGCTATTTGTTTATAATTTAAAAGTTTGCGTTGGTTTTTGGCAAAAACCTGTTCAACCATTCTTTTAATTTTATCTATTTGAGCCATTTATTTTTGTTATTGCATGCAATATAAGGCAATAAACTTGTAAATTAGGCTGAATAAAAATTATACAATTTATTAACAGTGAAGAATGAAATTTACCCTTGTTTACCCAGAAACAAAAAAACGCGCTGTAAACATAATGTTTACAGCGCGTTTAGACTACTTTCAGTAGTCCCTGAAGGACTCGAACCTTCGACCTACGGTTTAGAAAACCGTTGCTCTATCCAGCTGAGCTAAGAGACCATTTTTTTTACATTTTTGAGATTACTCTCATTCTTAACTGAACCTTCGTCCGCTAGCTAGCGGATCAGAAAACCGTTGCTCTATCCAGCTGAGCTAAGAGACCATTTTTTTTACATTTTTGAGATTACTCTCATTCTTAAATGAACCTTCGTCCGCTAGCTAGCGGATCAGAAAACCTTTGCTCTATCCAGCTGAGCTAAGAGACCATTTTTTTACATTTTTGAGATTACTCTCATTCTTAACTGAACCTTCGTCCGCTAGCGAGCGGATTAGAAAACCGTTGCTCTATCCTCCCGATAGCTATCCAGCTGAGCTAAGAGACCATTTTAAATAAATCCTTGCAATCTCTGCAAGGATTTATTTAGTTTTTTATTCTGATATTACTTCAACTTTGATAGTAACCGAAACTTCACGATGTAAGTTTACAATAGCTTCGTAGCTACCTAAAACCTTAATATCATTGATTTCAATTTTACGTCTATCTATATCATAACCTTTTACTTTAAGCGCTTGCGCAACTTGAAGTGGAGTTATTGAACCAAATATTTTGCCATTAGCTCCTGCTTTAGTTGCAATTGTAATAACCATTTCGTTCATGCTTTCGCTAGTAGCTAAAGCATCAGCTTTCATTTTTTCACGCTTCATTGCCCCTTGACGGTTGTTTTCTTCCATCATTTTAATATTTCCTGTAGTGGCTAAAACAGCCAATCTTTTTGGAAATAAATAATTGTTGGCATAACCATCTTTAACCGTTACTACTTCACCTTGTTTACCAACGTGTTTCATATTTTCTTTCAAAATAATTTTCATCTCTGTATGTTCTCCTTCAATTTAAATTATTTAATCATATCACCAGTAAAAGGCAATACTGCAATGTGGCGAGCACGTTTTACAGCTTGTGATATTTTACGTTGGAACTTTAATGATGTACCTGTTAATCTACGAGGTAAAATTTTACCTTGATCGTTTACAAATTTCAATAAGAAGTTAGCATCTTTATAGTCAATATATTTGATACCATTCTTTTTAAAACGACAGTATTTTTTGCGCTGTGCAGCATCTGGCGTAGTATTAAATACTGACGAACCAGTATACTTTTTTTGTGGTTTTGCCATTACTTTTTAGCCTCCTGTTGTTTAGTTGCGTTTTTTCCTTGATTGAATTCACCATTGCGCTTACGCACATTGTATTGAATTGAATGTTTGTCTAACACAGTTGATAAAAAACGCATGATACGTTCATCGCGTCTGAAAGCTAATTCGAAGGTACTTACAAAAGATGCCGGTGCTTTGTACTCATAAATATGGTAAAAACCAGTCGTTTTCTTTTGAATAGGGTATGCCAATTTGGTTAACCCCCAGTTTTCTTCATGAATCAGCTCTCCGCCATTTTCCGTAATTATTTTACGGTATTTGGCAACAGCGTCTTTCAGCTGTTCTTCAGAGAGTACGGGTGTGAAAATGATCACAGACTCATAGTTGTTAAGGACAACACTCTCTTCTTTTGTTTTTGTTGTTTTGGTTGCCATTTTAAACTGTTATTTTTTAAAAATTTAGGGCTGCGAAATTATCATTTTTATTTTCTAAAACAAGCATTCTTTTTAAAATTATTTTGTTTTTGGATAAATAGTTCATTTTGTAATTAGCAAATATTAGTTTTTGCAAACTAATACACTTAATTAATAACAAAAAAGCTACTTAAAATTCCTTCTAAGTAGCTCTTTTGTTTATATTATACTATTTGCTTAGTCGTCACCTTTCGATGATAACAATGCTTCGTATTCTTCTTTACTTCCAACTACTAATTTTTCATAATCACGTAGTCCAGTTCCTGCAGGAATTAAATGTCCAACAATTACGTTTTCTTTCAATCCTAACATCTTATCTACTTTACCATGGATAGCAGCTTCGTTCAGTACTTTTGTTGTTTCCTGGAACGATGCAGCACTCATAAAGCTTTGAGTACCTAATGATGATTTAGTAATACCCATAATTACCTGAACTGCAGTTGCCGATTCAGCATCACGCACTTCAACCAAACGTAAATCTTTGCGTTTCAATTGTGAATTTTCATCACGTAATTTTCTAACGCTAATAATTTGTCCTGGTTTGTAATTAGTAGAATCACCTGCTTCTAAAACTACTTTTTTATCAAAAATCCAATCATTTGTTTTCTTGAATTTGAATCTATCAACAGTTTCTCCTTCTAAGAATAAAGTATCGCCTGGATCAATAACTTCTAGTTTTTGCATCATTTGGCGTACAATAATCTCGATATGTTTATCTGAAATTTTTACACCTTGTAAACGGTAAACTTCTTGTATTCCATTTACAATATAACGCTGAACTGATAAAGGTCCTTCAATTCTTAAAATATCTTGAGGGCTAATTGAACCATCAGATAATTGAGAACCTGCTTTTACGAAATCGTTTTCTTGAACTAATATATGTTTCGATAATGGAACCATGTATTTACGGCTTTCACCATCACGCGTTGTAACCATAATCTCTCTGTTACCACGTTTAATACCTCCAAAACTAACTACACCATCTATTTCAGTAACTACAGCTGGATTACTAGGGTTACGAGCTTCAAATAGTTCAGTTACACGAGGTAAACCTCCTGTAATATCACGTGTTTTACTTGCTACACGTGGTATTTTTACTAAAATTTCTCCTGGTCCAATAGTTTTTCCATCTTCTACAACTATATGTGCGCCTACAGGAATATTGTATTCTTTTAAAGGATTTCCTTTTTTATCGTTTACAATAATTGAAGGTGTTTTATTTTTATCTTTCGATTCAATAATCACCTTTTCTTTATGACCTGTTTGTTCATCACTTTCTTCTTTAAAAGTAATGTTTTCTATAATTCCTTCAAACTGTAATTTACCCGGGAATTCTGATAGAATTACCGCATTGTATGGATCCCAAGAACAAATAACATCACCTTTAGCTATCTTAGCACCACTCTTAACTTGTAAATGCGCTCCGTAAGGAATATTTACAGTAATAATTGGGTTGCGGGTAATTTCGTCTAATATTCTTATTTCTCCCTGACGACCAATGATAGTATCAAAAACACCTTCATCAGTTTTCATTTCTACAGTTCTAATTTCTTCAAATTCTAATATACCACCAAACTTAGCATTCATTTGGCTTTCATTCGCAATATTCGATGCAGTACCACCCACGTGGAAAGTACGTAACGTTAACTGTGTTCCTGGTTCACCAATTGATTGCGCTGCAATTACTCCAGCTGAATCTCCACGTTGAGCCATTCTACCAGTAGAAAGATTTCTACCATAACATTTTGCACAAATACCTAATTGAGTTTCACAAGTTAATGCCGAACGAATTTCTACTATTTCTATTGAACTAGCTTCAATTTTTGCAGCTATTTTTTCAATAACTTGTTCACCAGCCGAAACAAATAATTCTCCTGAAATAGGATCATAAACATCGTGTAAACTAGTTCTACCTAATACACGTTCGTATAAACTTTCAACTACTTCTTCGTTGTCTTTTAAAGCACTAATTGGAATACCACGTAAAGTACCACAATCTTCTTCATTGATAACAATATCTTGAGCCACATCATGTAACCTACGAGTTAAATAACCCGCATCGGCTGTTTTTAAAGCTGTATCGGCCAAACCTTTACGAGCTCCGTGAGTTGAAATAAAGTATTCAATAACCGACAAACCTTCTTTAAAGTTAGAAAGAATTGGATTTTCAATAATCTCACCAGTTCCACCACTTAAATTCTTTTGTGGTTTTGCCATTAATCCCCTCATTCCACCTAACTGACGAATTTGCTCCTTAGAACCACGGGCTCCAGAATCCAACATCATATAAATAGGGTTGAATCCTTGGTTATCATTTTTCAATTGAGTTAATAATGTATCAGCTAAACGTGAGTTTATACGTGTCCAGATATCAATTACTTGGTTGTAACGCTCATTGTTTGTAATAAAACCTTGTTCGTAATTGCTCCAAATTTCTGCTACTTCTGCTTGTGCTTCTTTCACAAATTTTCCTTTTTCTTCCGGTATCATTACATAACTTAAGTTAAATGACAATCCGCCTTTAAAAGCAAAATGGAAACCTATTTCTTTGATATCATCTAAGAATTTAGCACACTTATCCATACCACATTCAGCTATTACCGAACCAATGATATCTCTAAGGTTTTTCTTAGTTAATAATTCGTTGATATAACCGTATCCAGCAGGAACTACTTGGTTAAATAAAATTCTACCAACTGTTGTATCAATTGATTTATTTACTAAAACACCATCTTCAATAATGTTTACTTTACATTTTACAAATGCATGCAAAGCTACTTTACGTTCATTAAAGGCAATAATGGCTTCATTAGGTGAGTAAAAACTTAAACCTTCGCCTTTTACAGGATGTTCAGGAGTATGTTTTCTACCTTTAGTAATATAATATAACCCCAAAACCATATCCTGTGAAGGAACAGCAATTGGCGCACCGTTAGCAGGATTTAAAATATTGTGAGGAGCAAGCATCAATAATTGTGCTTCTAAAACTGCTGCATTTCCTAATGGTACGTGAACAGCCATTTGATCCCCGTCAAAATCCGCATTAAAACCAGTACAAACTAATGGATGTAATTGGATTGCTTTTCCTTCAATTAATTTTGGTTGGAATGCTTGAATACCTAATCTATGTAGTGTAGGTGCACGGTTTAATAAAATAGGATGTCCTTTTAAAATATTTTCTAAAATATCCCAAATTACTGGCTCTTTTCTATCCACTAATTTCTTAGCCGATTTTACTGTTTTTACAATACCACGTTCTAGTAATTTACGAATAACAAATGGTTTGAAAAGTTCAGCAGCCATGTTTTTAGGAATTCCACATTCGTGTAATTTTAATTGAGGACCAACCACAATTACCGAACGACCAGAATAATCCACACGCTTACCTAATAAGTTTTGACGGAAACGACCTTGTTTACCTTTTAGCATGTCGCTTAAAGATTTTAAAGGACGATTACCTTCAGTTTTTACAGCACTTACTCTTCTTGTATTATCAAATAATGAATCTACCGCTTCTTGTAACATACGTTTTTCGTTACGTAAAATTACTTCAGGAGCTTTTATTTCCATTAAGCGTTTCAAACGATTGTTACGGATAATAACACGTCTGTATAAATCATTCAAATCAGAAGTAGCAAAACGTCCACCTTCTAATGGAACTAAAGGACGTAATTCTGGTGGAATTACAGGTAAAATTTTAACAACCATCCACTCAGGGCGATTTTCACCACTTTCTTGAGCCGAACGGAATCCTTCAATTACTTTTAAACGTTTTAAAGCTTCAGCTTTACGTTGCTGACTAGTTTCTGTACTAGCTTTTATACGTAAATCAAAACTCATTGCATCAAGGTCAACACGACTTAGTAAAAACCAAAGTGCATCACCACCCATTTTAGCAATAAATTTGTTCGGATCTTCATCATCTAAATGTTGGTTGTCTTTTGGCAACGAATCAAGAATATCTAAATATTCTTCTTCCGTTAACAAATCGTTCATTAACACACCATCATTTTGTTTTATACCTGGCTGACAAACTACATAACGTTCGTAGTAAACCACCATGTCTAATTTTTTTGTAGGCATTCCTAATACATACCCAATTTTGTTAGGCAATGAACGGAAATACCAAATATGAGCAACTGGAACTACCAAATTGATATGTCCCATGCGTTCACGTCTTACTTTTTTCTCAGTAACTTCAACACCACAACGATCACAAACAATGCCTTTATAGCGAATACGTTTGTATTTACCACAATGACATTCATAATCTTTTATTGGCCCGAAAATTCTTTCACAAAACAATCCACCCATTTCAGGTTTGAATGAGCGGTAGTTTATTGTTTCTGGCTTTGTTACTTCACCATGCGATCTTTGTAAAATAGATTCTGGCGATGCCAATCCTATTCTGATTTTGGTGAAATTGCTTTTTAATTTTTGATCTTTTTTGAAAGACATATATTTCGTTTGAAATTTTTAAAATTGAAATTTGTTAGTTTTATAAATAAAGTAATTGAACCCAACAAAATTGTGGAGTTCAATTACTTTATAAAATTTATTCTAACGTTACATCTAAACCTAATCCTCTTAATTCATGTAATAATACATTGAACGATTCTGGAATTCCAGGTTGTGGTAAATTATCACCTTTTACAATTGCTTCGTAAGCTTTTGCTCTACCAATAATATCATCTGATTTTATTGTTAAAATTTCTTGTAAAATATTTGATGCACCATAAGCTTCTAAAGCCCAAACCTCCATCTCTCCAAAACGCTGACCTCCAAATTGTGCTTTACCACCTAAAGGCTGTTGTGTAATTAGTGAATATGGTCCAATAGAACGAGCATGCATTTTATCATCAACCATGTGACCTAATTTAATCATATAAATTACACCTACAGTAGTTGGTTGATCAAAACGCTCACCAGTTAAACCATCATATAAATAAGTTTTTCCCCAATCAGGAATTCCTGCTTTGCGTGTAAACTCTAATACATCATCATCAGAAGCACCATCAAAAATTGGAGTTGCGAATTTTATACCTAATTCAATACCTGCCCAACCTAAAACAGTTTCGTAAATCTGTCCTAAATTCATACGAGAAGGTACACCTAAAGGGTTTAAAACAATATCAACTGGTCTTCCATCTTCTTGGAATGGTAAATCCTCGTCACGTACAATACGTGCTACGATTCCTTTATTTCCATGACGACCTGCCATCTTATCCCCTACTTTTAGCTTACGTTTTTGAGCAATATATACTTTAGCTAATTTTAAAATACCTGTTGGTAATTCATCACCTACACTAACTGCATATTCTTTACGTCTAAAGTCGGCTAAAACTTGGTTTATTCTGTTTTTGAAATTTGATAAAATCTGTTTGATTAAATCATTTTTCTCAGCATCAGTACTCCAGTTATTAGCATTTACGTTAGTAAAATCTACTTCACCTAAGTTTTTCATGGTAAATTTAGTTCCTTTCGAAATTAATTCTTCACCATAAACATTCATCACACCTTGACTAGTTTTACCAGTTAAAATGGTAAATAACTTTTCAACTAAAATAGATTTGATTGCTGCTCTATTTTTGTCGTGTTCTTCGTTTAATTTAGCAATTTTAGTTTTATCGTCTGCCTTACCTACTTTATCTTTTTTGATACGAGCAAATAATTTTTTCTCAATAACCACACCAGCAGTAGAAGGTGAAGCTTTTAAAGAAGCATCTTTTACATCACCAGCTTTGTCACCAAAAATAGCACGTAGTAATTTTTCTTCTGGCGAAGGCTCAGTTTCTCCTTTAGGAGTAATTTTACCAATTAAAATATCACCATCAAATACTTCACATCCTACTCTAATTAAACCATTTTCGTCCAAATTACGAGTAGCTTCTTCACTAACATTTGGAATATCATTTGTTAATTCTTCTTCACCACGTTTGGTATCACGTACTTCTAATTCATATTCAGTAATATGTATTGAAGTAAAAATATCTTCTTTAGTAACGCGTTCGCTAATTACAATCGCATCTTCAAAGTTATTTCCTTGCCAAGGCATAAAAGCTACTTTTAAGTTTCTTCCAATTGCAAGTTCACCACCTTGAGTAGCATAACCTTCACATAATACATTTCCTTTTACAACTTTTTGACCTTTTTTAACAATTGGTCTAAGGTTAATACAAGTATTTTGATTGGTACGTAAGAATTTAGTTAGTTTATAAGTTTTGGTATCAGAACCAAAGCTTACTAATTTATCAGATTCAGTTTGATCGTAACGAATTCTTATTTCATTACCATCAACATATTCAACAGTTCCGTTACCTTCAGCTAATAATAAATTACGACTATCACGAGCAATTTTACCTTCTAATCCTGTACCAACAACTGGAGCTTCAGGACGTAATAAAGGAACTGCTTGACGTTGCATATTTGAACCCATCAAAGCTCTATTCGCATCATTATGTTCCAAGAAAGGAATCATACTTGCAGCAATAGAAACAATTTGATTAGGAGCAATATCCATAAATTGTAATTTATCAGGCTCCACCATTGGAAAATCTCCTTCAAAACGTGCTTTTACTTTTAAATCAGTAAATGTTCCTGTTTTGTCGTCATATTTTGCATCTGATTGAGCAATTACCATTCCTTCTTCATCTTCAGCACTTAAAAAAGTTACTGGTTTTCCAACAGAAACAATTCCGTTTTCTACTTTTAAATAAGGAGTTTCAATAAAGCCCATGCTGTTAATTTTTGCATGAACACATAGAGAAGAAATCAAACCAATATTTGGTCCCTCGGGAGTTTCAATAGTACACAAACGACCATAGTGAGTGTAATGTACGTCACGAACCTCAAAACCAGCTCTCTCTCTAGAAAGTCCACCTGGCCCTAGGGCAGATAATCTTCTTTTGTGAGTAATTTCGGCTAATGGATTGGTTTGATCCATAAATTGAGACAACTGATTTGTTCCAAAAAATGAATTGATAACCGATGACAAAGTTTTAGCATTAATCAAATCTTGTGGAGTAAAAACTTCATTATCGCGAATGTTCATACGCTCACGTATTGTTCTGCTCATACGAGCTAAACCAACACCAAATTGAGAATATAATTGTTCACCAACTGTTCTTACACGTCTGTTACTTAAATGGTCAATATCATCCACATCTGCACGTGAATTAGACAACTCAATTAAGTATTTTATAATTGAAACAATATCATCTTTCGATAACACACGGTTATCTAACGATTCGTTTTTGTTTAACTTTCTGTTGATACGGTAACGACCAACTTCACCTAAATCATAACGCTTGTCAGAGAAAAACAATTTTTCAATTACACCACGAGCTGTTTCTTCATCGGGTGGATCTGCATTACGTAATTGTCTATATATATGTTCGTGAGCTTCTTTAGCACTATTTGAAGTATCTTTTTGTAAAGTATTTAAAATAGTAGCAAACTCATTATGGTTGCTTTCGTTTTTATGTAATATGATATTTTTAACATCAGCTTCCAAAATCATATCAATATGGCTGTCTTCAATTGTAGTATCGCGTTCTATAATAACTTCGTTACGTTCAATTGAAACAACTTCACCTGTATCTTCATCCACAAAATCTTCTACCCAAGTTCTAAGAACACGAGCAGCTAATTTGCGACCTAATACTTTTTTCAAACCTGCTTTGCTAACTTTAATTTCTTCAGCTAAGTCAAATAAGTTTAATATATCTTTATCAGATTCGTAACCAATAGCACGTAATAAAGTGGTAACTGGAAACTTCTTTTTTCTATCAATGTAAGCATACATAACGTTATTTACGTCAGTAGCAAACTCAATCCAGCTACCTTTAAAAGGAATAACTCTGGCTGAGTATAATTTTGTACCATTTGTATGGTATGATTGTCCAAAAAATACTCCTGGAGAACGGTGTAATTGAGATACAATAACACGCTCAGCTCCGTTAATACAAAAAGTACCACTTGGAGTCATATAAGGAATAGTTCCTAAATAAACATCTTGTACAATAGTTTGAAAATCTTCATGTTCAGGATCATTACAGCTTAATTTCAATTTAGCTTTTAATGGAACATTATAAGTCAAACCTCTTTCAATACATTCTTCTATTGAATAACGTGGTGGGTCAACAAAATAATCTAGGAATTCTAAAGTAAAAATGCTTCGAGTATCGCTAATTGGGAAATTTTCCTGAAAAACTTTGAAAAGACCTTCATTAGCTCTACTTTCAGAAGTAGTATCTAACTGAAAAAATTCTCTAAAAGATTCTAGCTGAACATCCAAAAAATCTGGATAATCAATAACTGGTTTTACCTTGGCGAAGGTAATTCTACCTTCTGGTGTTATAGTTCTGTTAGTCAATGTAATATTTTTTTTAAATTGAGAACGATATCAATTTTATGTAAATTCATTTTTCAATAGGTTGAATAAAACCAAAAAAAATCGTTTAAAACGACTAAAAAAAAGCAAAAAAAATAGCTTTTTTTAAAATGCAGAATTGACCCGCAGCAAATTGCTGGGGTCAAGTCTGTTATTTTGTGATTGAAATTATTTTACTTCAACTTCAGCACCAGCTGCTTCTAGAGTAGCTTTTAAGCTTTCAGCTTCTGTTTTATCAACACCAGTTTTGATTGCTTTTGGAGCACCATCAACTAATTCTTTAGCTTCTTTTAAACCTAATCCTGTTAAGTCTTTTACAACTTTAACTACATTTAATTTAGCTTGACCAGCACTTTTCAATATAACATCGAAAGAAGTTTGCTCTACTGCTTCAGCAGCAGCGGCAGCAGGTGCAGCAGCAGCAGCAGCTGCAGCAGCAGGCTCGATGCCATACTCGTCTTTTAAAATTTTTGCTAATTCATTAACATCTTTCACTGAAAGGTTAACTAATTGTTCTGCGAACGCTTTTAAATCTGCCATGATTGTATTGTTTATTTTTGTTTTTTTTAATTAATAAATTTATTTTTTTCTGAATTATTCAGGACGCTCAGATAACGTTTTTACTAAGCCTGCAATTTTTCCTCCGCCTGAAGCTCGTAATGCACCAATAACATTTTTAGCTGGGCTTTGTAATAAACCGATGATTTCACCAATAAGCTCATTTTTAGTTTTAAGAGCCATCAATGTATCTAATTGATTGTCGCCAATAAATATATCAACGTCAATTGCTGCACCTTTTAAGTAAGGTATTGCTGTTTTTTTACGGAATGCTTTTATAGCCTTTGCAGGCTCTTTCATTTCGTGGCAAAACATAAGTGCAGTGTTACCTACTAAAGTTTCACTTAATTTACCAAAATCTCTACCACAACGTTCCATTGCTTTTTCAATTAGAGTATTTTTTGCAACTTGCATTGTAATACCTGATTTGAAAAGTTCACCGCGTAATAGGCTTGTTTGCTTAGCATTTAAACTATCTACATTAGTTACATAAATATTCTTGTACTCGTTAAATAAACCAGCCAAGTTATCTATCACTTCATTTTTTTCGTGTTTTGTCATAACTGTTGTTTTAAAAAATTAAATGCCAGGAATTGATTTAGTATCTACTGTTAGACCAGGGCTCATTGTAGTACTTAGGTTTACCCCTTTTAAATAAGTACCTTTTGCTGCCGATGGTTTTAGTTTGTTAATTGCTGAAATTAATTCAACTGCATTTTCAAATAATTTTTGTGGCTCCATTGATGATTTACCAATTGATGCGTGGATTGCTCCTTCTTTATCAACTTTAAAATCAATTTTACCAGCTTTTACTTCTTTTACAGCTTTACCAATTTCCATAGTAACTGTACCTGATTTAGGATTTGGCATTAAATTTCGGGGTCCAAGTATTCTACCTAGTTTACCTAATTTAGCCATTACCGAAGGCATTGTTACAATAATGTCAATGTCAACCCATCCTTGCTCAATCTTTTGGATGTATTCATCCAAACCTACATGGTCTGCACCAGCTTCGCGTGCTTCAGCTTCCTTGTCAGGAGGTACTAATGCTAATACACGAACGTCTTTTCCAGTGCCATGTGGTAAACTTACCACACCGCGTACCATTTGATTGGCTTTTTTAGGGTCAACTCCCAAGCGTACATCAATATCTACAGATGAATCAAATTTAGTATAAGAAATTTCTTTAACTAATTTTGACGCGTCAGACAAAGTGTATTTTTTGTTTATCTCAATTTTCTTGAGAACTTCTTTTCTTTTTTTGCTGATCCTTGCCATTGTTTTACTTTCTAAAAATTAATTTTAAAATGGACTATCACCCGTAACGGTAATGCCCATAGAGCGAGCTGAACCTGCTACCATTTTCATGGCTGATTCTACTTTAAAGCAGTTCATATCTTGCATTTTATCTGCTGCTATATCACGTACTTGATCCCAAGTTACTGATCCAACTTTCTTACGGTTAGATTCAGCAGAACCACTTTTGATTTTTGCAGCATCCAGCAATTGAGAGGCTACTGGAGGTGTTTTAATGATAAAGTCAAATGACTTATCACTATAAAATGAAATTACAACTGGTAATATTTTACCAGGTTTATCTTGGGTACGAGCATTAAATTGCTTGCAAAACTCCATGATATTTATACCTTTTGAACCTAATGCTGGTCCAATTGGCGGTGCAGGATTAGCGCTTCCGCCTTTTACCTGCAATTTTACATATCCTACTAATTCTTTTGCCATTTTGTTTATTTATAAAAATCGCTTTTCAGTTTCTTTGTATAGTTGATCGTGGAAAGCAGCATCAAAAATACTTCAAAACTTAAAGCAGTTATTTTACTTTTCTTTTTCTACTTGTACAAAGTTTAACTCTAAAGGAGTTCTTCTTCCAAATATTTTTACCATTACTTTTAGTTTCTTCTTCTCTTCACTTACTTCTTCTATTACTCCATCAAAACCACTAAATGGCCCATCTACGACTTTAACAGTTTCACCAACTATAAATGGCTCATCCATTACTTCTCCTTGCTCACCAATTGCATCTACATTTCCTAAAATACGTGCTACTTCCGATTGACGTAGTGGAACTGGCATAGATTTACCACCTAAAAAACCAACAATTCCATTGATTGATTCAATAGTGTGCCCAACTTCTCCAACTAACTCAGCTTGTATTAATATATATCCTGGTAAATATGCTTTTTCTTTAGCTACTTTTTTACCATTTTTTACAGTATATACTTTTTCAGTAGGAATTAATATTTGTGGTACATGAACACTTAAACCTGCTCTTTCAAGTTCAATTTCTATTTGAGCTTTTACCTTTTTTTCTTGTCCGGTAATTGCTCTGGCTACATACCATTTATATTGTTCTTGTATCATTTTCGATTTGATTACTTAAATATTTGGTAAAAAAATCCTAAACCTCCATTACTAATTAAATCCATGATGAAAATTACAAATGCAATTAATAAAGCTGCTATCATAACAATGATAGTACTTTCTTGCAACTCTCCCCAAGTAGGCCAAGTTACTTTATTTATTAATTCATCGTACGATAATTTTACGTATTCTCTAATTTTATTCATAGTTTTTGGTGTTTACAAAATTATTTGTTATCACTTTTATCTTTAGCAGGAGTGGAGAGATTCGAACTCCCATCAGCGGTTTTGGAGACCGACATTCTACCCTTGAACTACACTCCTAAATTTAAAATGTATATAGACAATAAATTTTGGGCAGAAACTAGTTCTACCCAAAATTCAATTGTTAATATAATAAAAATTATTATTTCAATATTTCTGTAACCTGACCAGCACCTACTGTACGACCACCTTCACGAATAGCAAAACGTAAGTTTTTTTCCATTGCAATTGGGTTGATCAATTTTACAGTAATAGTAACGTTATCACCAGGCATAACCATTTCCATTCCTTCAGGTAAAACTACTTCACCTGTAACATCTGTTGTACGGAAATAGAATTGAGGACGGTATTTGTTAAAGAATGGAGTGTGACGTCCACCTTCGTCTTTTGATAATACATAAATTTCAGCTTTGAATTCAGTGTGAGGCAATACTGAACCTGGCTTACAAATAACCATTCCTCTACGGATAGCTTCTTTTTCAACACCACGTAATAATAAACCTACGTTATCACCTGCTTCACCTCTGTCTAATATTTTACGGAACATTTCAACACCAGTACAAGTAGATGTTAATTTTTCAGCACCTAAACCAATAATTTCTACTGGATCTGAAGAGTTAACAACACCACGTTCGATACGACCAGTTGCAACTGTTCCACGACCTGTGATAGAGAATACGTCTTCAACTGGCATTAAGAAAGGTAATTCAGTTAAACGAGGAGGAACTGGAATGTAAGAATCAACTGCATCCATTAACTCCATAATTTTTCCAACCCAATTAGCATCACCATTTAAACCACCTAAAGCTGAACCTTGGATAATTGGAATTTCATCACCAGGGAATTCGTATTTGTTTAACAAATCACGGATTTCCATTTCAACAATTTCTAATAATTCAGAATCATCAACCATATCCACTTTGTTCATGAATACAACAATTTTAGGAACACCAACCTGACGAGCTAACAAAATATGTTCGCGAGTTTGAGGCATAGGACCATCTGTTGATGCAACAACAAGAATAGCACCATCCATTTGAGCAGCACCTGTAACCATGTTCTTAACATAATCCGCGTGACCTGGACAATCTACGTGAGCATAGTGGCGATTAGCTGTTGAATATTCAACGTGTGCAGTATTAATTGTAATACCGCGTTCTTTTTCTTCAGGAGCTGAATCGATTGAGTCGAAAGAGCGTGCTTCTGATAAACCTGCATCACTTAAAACTTTAGTGATAGCAGCTGTTAATGTAGTTTTACCGTGATCTACGTGTCCAATAGTACCAATATTTACGTGTGGTTTACTACGGTCAAATTTTTCTTTAGCCATGATTTTATTTTTTTTAGTTTATTGTTTTTAATTGCACCAAAAGCCCCTTATGGAGCTAGTTTATTTTTTTTGAGCTGTTGAAGAGAATTGAACTCTCGACCTCTTCCTTACCAAGGAAGTGCTCTACCCCTGAGCTACAACAGCTTGTAATTATATAATGTTGTAGTTCTTTATAAATTTAACATTCGTCAAATTGAACTTCTTAACTCTTTATTCTTTTGCCTAAATACACTATTCGAATTGTATATTTAAGTAACAGTTGATTTATTTTTTGATATCACTCAATAAAACAACTTATTAGAGCGAGAGACGAGGCTCGAACCCGCGACCTACAGCTTGGAAGGCTGTCGCTCTACCAACTGAGCTACTCTCGCTTATAATATTTTTGGTGGGGAGAGAAGGATTCGAACCTTCGTAGATTTCTCAACAGATTTACAGTCTGTCCCATTTGGCCGCTCTGGTATCTCCCCTTATTATTATAAGGGTATAATAATATGAGCCACTTGCCGGAATCGAACCAGCGACCTACTGATTACAAATCAGTTGCTCTACCAGCTGAGCTAAAGTGGCTTTTAGTTTTATATTTATAAGATACTGGCAATACCCTACTTTTTTTATTAAATATTATACTTTAAAATGTAAAGAACTTTTTTTCTTCGTTTTTTCGGACTGCAAATGTAGGGTTTTTATGCAAATTACAAACTGGTTTACAAAAAAAAGTTTTTTTTTTTCGATAAGTATTGAAAAACAATGGTGTTTTTATTTTTTTGTTTTCAAAAACCTTATTTTTACTTTCAAAAACTTAGGTGAAATAATAAAAAAGCCATCATTTTTGTTAATGGCTTTTATAATTGACCCTATTTTTAAACTTTTTCTTGTGCTTTTTCTTTCTGTTTTTTTACTTGAGCTACTATTTTATCTAGTACTAAATCAACTGCTGTTTCAAAAGTGTTGCTATTTTCTTTTGCAAAAATTTCTTTTCCTTCTACATTTAATTTTATTTCTACTGTTTTGTTTTCTTTGTGTTCGTCTTTTTCTAATCTTAAATAAACCATTATGTTATCTAATCCTTCGTAAAAGGTTTTAGTTTTTTCTACTTTTTTGGTGATAAAATCAAGCAGTTTTTGATCTGCGTCAAAGTGGATTGATTGAATGTTTACTTTCATAATTTTGATTTTTTTAAGTTGATAGTGTTATATATGTTATTTTCTAGGGTGTTTTTTGTAAACTTCTTTTAATTGTTGAATACTATTGTGAGTATATATTTGAGTAGCAGCTAAACTTGAGTGACCTAAAAGTTCTTTTATTGCATTTAAATCAGCTCCTTTGTTTAGTAAATGAGTAGCATAAGTGTGCCTTAACACATGCGGACTTCTTTTAGATAACGTTGTTACTAGACTCAAATATTTTTTTACTATGTTATAAATCAATTTTGGATATAGCTGTTCGCCTTTTTGAGTTAATAATAAAAATTGATTTGAAAATTCTAGCTTTTTTAATTCAATAAGATACTCGTTAGTAAGTTCAATTGTTTCTGTAGTAATTGGAATAATTCTTTCTTTATTTCTTTTACCTAAAACTTTTATTTGTTTTTGAAAAAAATCAATGTTTGAAATTTGCAAGTTTTGTAATTCTGATAATCGAACACCTGTTGTATAAAACAAATTGATCAATAATTTATCTCTCAGTCCTTCAAAATCAGAAGTAAAATGCTTTTGAAATTCGCTATCATCTAGCAGTTTATCCATTGCATTTAATTCTACAAATTCTGGCAATCGTTTTTCAACTTTTGGTGATTGAATTTTATCTAACGGGTTTATTGAAATAATTTGTTCTCTCAACAAAAAGTTATAAAACGATTTCAAAGTTGATATTTTTCGTACTATTGATTTGTTTTTTATGCCCTCATTCATCATGTGAACTAACCAACTTTTTACATGTAAATGGTTAACTTTTTCGATTAGATTTATATGATAAATATTTAAAAGGTAATTTTCAAATTGAAGTAAATCTGTTTGATAGCTAGTAAAAGTATGTTTTGAATGTTTTTTTTCAAATTCAATAAATTTTAGAAATTGTTTTATTAAATTATTCAAATCCATATAGACGAAATTAGTTATATATATTGTAAAATCAACAAAAACATGTTTTTATTTTACACAGTAATTATAAATCAATGATGTAATATTTTTAAATTTTAAAATTGTTGTTAGCCTAACTCAATTTGGGTCTGCATTTTTTCTAATTTATCAGTTAGTTTTTTGAAAAACTGATTTCTTTGCTTCTCTCCTACTCCACTAATTAATATTGATTTTTTTATTAGGTTTTTTAACCATTCCTCTGCTTCATTTACAAACAAAGTATTTGTAGTTGTCATCATGTTAAAGGTATTATAGCTTACATACGAAATTTTGGTATCACCAATGTTTGCTACAATGCTGTTATTCCCAACCATTACTTCACTTTGATACATGGTAAAATTGGATCTTCCGTTTTCAATTTTGCTATTGCTTACACACATTTTTTGAAGTGTTTCCATTTCATTTCGTATAGAATTACATAGAGCTAAGGCTTCTTTTTTATTTTTAAAAAAGCCACTTTCCCAAAAATATTCTATTTGTTTAAGCGTTGAATTAAAAGAGTCTTCAGTCCAAATTTCAACTGATGTAGTTTGGTTGTAATAATTTGAAATTTCTTTTGCCATATGAATCAATTCTGGATCTATCGATTCCGGTTCAAAATTTTTGTTTACAAAATCAGCATCTTCTAAAATAGTTTTTAGCCAATAAAAGAGTTTAAATTTGAGCAATAAATCATCAGTAAAATGATGCCAAATAGGAACATCGTCTGCAGAATAAAGTATCGTGTTTTCTGGCCTTGAACTAATCATTTTTAAATTATTCAAAATATTAGCTAGCCAATTTTTAAAATTAACTTTATTATGCTCCAGTAAAGTAAAATCGAAAGTAGCTTTATTATGGAAAAGCTCTATTTCATTATCAAACTTTATTTTAAAGGTTTTGCATAAAATAGCTACTTCTTCAATATTGAATAATTTTTCACCCCTAATTCTTCTATAAGTACTATCAACACTTAGGTTTAATACATCTGCAATGCTTTGAACCACGTTTTCATTGGCAGGAATAACCGACTTTATTTTATTGATAAATTGGTCTTGTATATTTTTTGTTGCTTCTTGATTCATTATTTTTTGTAATTATTGCTAAATCCAGTTTATTTTTTTTGCAAAATATACAAATCTCAAAAAAAAATTTGTAAATTCTGCAATTTTTCACAATTCTATATTTCCAAATGTGCTAAAAGTTGCATTTTAACAATATTTCACAAAATTACCAATTATATCAATTATTTTAGTTGTGTAAATTGCTTCACATTTGTACCACACAAATAATAAAACAATCATGAAAAATTTAAAAAACCTAAGCAAATTAACACTATTACTTTTGTTAACCATTTTTGTAAACAAAGTAAATGCACAAAAAGTAAAACCTACTGTAATTATTTTAGATTTAGAAAGTAAGGGATTTACATTAGATGCCCAACAAATGGGAAACATTTTAAGAACTGAAGTAGAAAAACTAGATACTTTTGATGTAACAGATAAATATGATGTGGCATATTTAATTGAAAAAAATAAATTAAATGTGACGAATTGTTACGGGAAAACTTGTTTGTTAGAAATAGCCAAAGTAATAAAAACTGATTACATGTTAACTGGTTCTGCTGAGTTAATTAATCAAAAAATATTGATAACCTTACGAATGATCAATGTTGAAAAACAGAGTATTGAAAAAACAACTATTGAAGAGTTTAATAATTTACCATTAGAAATTCAATCAATGATGAGAATTACGACTCTTAAAATGTTTAGCAGAAAAATTGATTCAGATTTATATGATAAATTAACTAAAAAATTTGATTACGAAAACTCACTAAATAACCCAACTAAAACAAAAGTAAATTTAGAAGGTCCACGTTTTGGATATGTTTTTGTTTTTGGCAGAGACGCAGAAATTCTTAAAAGAAACAAAGTAGATGGTGGTTATAATGTTAATCCTGCATTTTTTCAGTTTGGATACCAATTTGAAAAACAATATTTAAACGAAGGTAATTTTCAAGCATTATTCGAATTTATTCCAATGATTACTGGGGTAGATCAACAATTAATTATTCCAAATATAGCCCTTTTAAATGGCTTTAGAAACAATAAAAATGGTTGGGAATTTGCTTTTGGTCCTACTTTTAGCATTGTAAACAAATTAGAAGGAGCCGATAGAAAATCAAATGGTAAATTCACAAGTAAATCAGATTTGACTAAAGAAGTAACACCTGATTACGTTGGTAATTTTGAAAAAAGAATGGATAGCAGAGGCGATGCAGAATTTACAACAGCCTTGGTTATTGCTTTTGGAAAAACACTAAAAAGTGGTAAGCTTAACATTCCAATAAACGTTTGGGGAATAATTCCTAATAGTGATGGTTTCAGGATTGGAGTTTCATTTGGGTATAATTCAAAACCTTAAAAAAATGAAAAAGATTATTCTTTTTTCTTTGGTATTTGTATCTATTTTTTTGTTAAATGGTAATTTAAATGCACAAGAAAACGCAAACAATAATAATTCAAAAATACTTGTAGATAGCTCAAATTTAGTTGTAATTACTTTAAACGATGGGGCACAAATAAAAGGATTTATTTTGTATAAGAATTTGGAAGAAGTTAGTTTAAAAACCGATTTTGCAGGAACAATTGTTTTAAAGCAAACCGATATTGTAAGCGTTGTAAATTACAATGTACTACTAGCTAATAAAACCATAAATACTAAAAACCCTAATAATTTAAACATAATGAAGTTTGGTGGAAGTAGTAATAATAACCAAAAAGGAAGTAATTATACCTATAAAGCAAGTCAAAAGTATTTTGTAAATAATAGTTATTTGGGTTTAAAAAAACGTGAATTGGTCTATCAAAATATATATTTATTTTACAATGATTGTGATTACGGTTTAACTGATAATTTTTCTATAGGTGGTGGTTTTGTGTTTTTAGGTAATTTATCAACAATAAATCTCCACTTTAGGTCGCAAATAGAACTAAATGAATTGCTTAAAATTGGTGCTACGTATAATGTTTTTATTATACCTGCCGACCCAAGTTATGCTATATTTGGAATTACTTCGGGAGGATTTACCATTGGAAACCTAAACAAAAACATTTCATTTAGTATTGGACAAGGAAATATAAAAAGTTTGGATTCAAAAGCTGATGTATCTAATTCGTTTAATAATATTGCCTATGCAGTAAGTGGAGTTTATAAAATAAATGAAGGCACATCAATTATAACTGACAACTTTTACATGGAAAAAAGCAATATGAAATTTTATAGTATTGGATTTAGATTTCATAGTAAAAACATTGTGTTTGATTTAGGATATATGGGAAACACTTATATTATAGACGAAAATTATTATGATTATATGACTGGAACTAACATTTTAAATAGAAGAGAATCAAATAATTCATACCCTTTTTTAGCATTAACATATAAAATAAAGTAATATATAATGGGTTATTTAAAGATAGTCGTAAACATAATTTGTTTGCGACTATTTTTATGAAATAAAACACTAAGAACATAAAAAGGTTTACAATTACTTAATACAAAAATGAATCATTGAAAATATACTTTCGCCCAAATTTAAAACCCCAAAACAATGTTTGGATTAGACCCAACTTTAACCTTTTTACTTATAATTTGCTTAACTGCTGCTTGTGCTTTTGAGTTTATTAACGGATTTCATGACACTGCTAATGCAGTAGCAACTGTAATTTACACTAATTCTTTAAAACCATGGGTGGCTGTTATTTGGAGTGCAATTTGGAATAGTGTTGGAGTATTTGCTGGTGGTATTACTGTGGCTATGGGTATTAGTTATTTAATTCCAATTGAAGTTTTATCCGATCAAAATATTTACCATAGTGTAGCTTTGATTATGTCGTTATTGTTAACTGCTATTATATGGAATTTGGGTACTTGGTATTTTGGAATTCCATGTTCAAGTTCGCATACATTAGTGGGTAGTATTTTAGGAGTAGGTTTGGCCTATTCATTTATAGCTGAAAAAAGCGGTAATTATGTAAATTGGAGTAAGGCTGGAGATATTGGTTTAAGTTTATTGATATCGCCAATTATTGGTTTTAGTTTAACTATTATGCTCATGTATATTTTAAGATTGAGCATAAGCAACAAATCAATTTTTAAAGCTCCAAAAACAAATGATCCGCCTCCATTTCTAATTAGAATGATACTGCTTTTAACTTGTACAGGAGTTAGTTACAGCCATGGTAGTAACGATGGGCAAAAAGGTGTTGGATTGGTAATGCTAATATTAATTGCAATTGCTCCTGCTTATTTTGCCATTAACTCTAAAGTAGATTTACCAAAAGTAAAACAAGAAATAGCAGTTGTAGATGCTATTTTAAATAAAACAATTGTTACTCAAGTTTCGACAATAGATAGTATAGAAATTGCTAAAGTAATTTCTGTTTCGGCCAGAATTAATAGTTTAATTAGCTCAAAACCAATTGAAAGTTTAAATGTAAGCGAAAAATTTGAAGTAAGAAATAGTGTAATTAAATTAGGTAAGGAAGTTGAAAAACTAAGAAAAAGTAATACAATTGCTTTAAGTGGAGTAGATAGACTAACTTTAAAAACATCTATTTTAAACGTAAAAAGTATAACTGAATATTCACCAAGTTGGGTAATTTTTATGATTTCTATTTCGCTTGGTTTAGGAACTATGATTGGTTGGAAACGTATTGTAAAAACAATTGGTGAAAAAATAGGAAAACAACATTTAAATTATGCTCAAGGTGCAACAAGTGAATTAGTAGCTGCAATGACTATTGGAATGGCAACTACTTTTGGATTACCTGTTAGTACTACTCAAGTTTTATCATCGGGTGTAGCGGGAAGTATGGTGGCAAGTAAAGGGTTAAAAAACTTGCAAGGCGGGACTATTAAAAATATTGCTATTGCATGGGTTTTAACATTGCCCGTAACTATTATTTTGGCTGGTGTTTTATTTCTATTGTTTAGGTCACTAGCTGGATAAAAAATTAAGTAATAAAATAATTTAAAAGCTCAGAACTATACAGTTTTGAGCTTTTTTTTATTGTAAAAAACTTCAAATAAAAGTATTTGATTATATATACTTCAAGTTTTATTACAAAAATTGAAAAACAATTTTGATTTAAATAAACTATCATTTAAAATTATTTAGTAAAATAATTGTTTGTTCCATTAAATAAAATATATTCGAACAAAAAAAACAAATGAAAATAGCAATAAAAATAGTAGCCACAATCTTGTTAGTTTGTACATTTTTTTCACAAGCAAATGCGCAGCATAAAGATACTAGTGACAGTGTAAGAAATAGTAGAGATACAAGTACAAAAGTTATTGTTACTTTAAAAGACCAATCGACAATTAAGGGAGTAATTATAGCTATAAACTTAGAAGAGATAAGTTTGAAAACTGAATTTGCAGGCATAGTTGTCATTAAGCAAAGCAACATTTTAAGCATAGTAAATTATTTGTATTCAGAAACTCAAAGTCAACAATATCCTAGAATATATAATCCAAATAATCCCAACGATTTGGATATAATTAAATTTGGTGGAAGTACCAATTATTATAAAAAACCATATACTCCTTTTTCAAACAATTATAGATACAATTTTAGCAATAATTACATAGGTTCAAAGAAAAATGAACTTACCTACAATAATATTTGGGTTTTATATAACAGTTTAGACTATGGAATAAATGATAATTTAGGAATAGGTGGTGGAGTTTTATTTTTGGGTTTTGTTGGTTTTATAAATATTTTAGGAAGAGGTCAAATTCATTTGAATGAAAACATAAAAATTGGTGCATCATATAACTATTTTATGGTATTGGATGCATATAGAAGTAGCAGTAGTTCTCAAAGTGCAAATTTTGGTTTATTATCGGCTGGAGTTACAATAACTGGTAAAAAAGGAAACATTACTTTATCAATAGTAAATTTAAATAACGATAACAATAGACAAAACAATGGATTAACTATTAATGGCTTTTCATTGAGTGGAAGTTTAGATATTAGTGAAAAAACTTCTATTGTTTCAGATAATGTTTTTATTTCAGAAAAAACGAATCCAAGATCGTATAGTTTGGGTATAAGAATAAAAGGAAAAAGTGGAAACGTTGATTTTGGCATAATGAGTTTAGGCGCAGATGAAAATGTATATAATTATAATACTAACAGTTATGGTGTTGAAACTGTAACACAAGCAATTCCT
>Ga0247837_1003225_pt1 | contig 29047 bp, 25 predicted proteins | sample LaCtaG_2_FD_187115 | JGI IMG/M metagenome (GOLD analysis project Ga0247837, IMG submission 187115) | Freshwater microbial communities from meromictic Lake La Cruz, Castile-La Mancha, Spain - LaCruzMarch2015_14.5m | ecosystem: Environmental > Aquatic > Freshwater > Lake | place: Spain: Castile-La...
GAGGAGGAAATTCAATCAGCCTATAATATTATTAAATCTATAATTTAAGACTTATGTTAAATATACTTATATCCCTACTTATAGTAACTCTGCCTTTTGAGATATTACAATTCTCTATAGCTGGATTAGACATTAGAATACATCAAATTATTCTAGGCTTAATTATATTAGTTTTAATCCCTAAATTTATAAAACAAAATCCAATTACAACTATTTTGAGAAATATAGTATCTATCAATTGGTATTATAATAATATCCATTTAGTATTATTATCATTAATGTGGATTATAATTCTAATTGGAGGGATTCTTAATGGGGGCGATTTACAAACTACAATTATTAGGAATATTGTCTTATTGGGTTATATCATAGTATTTTATACTATTTATAGATATATTAATACTAAAGACCGGTTATATACAACCTTTAATTTAGTATTCATCAGTACAGGTATACTGATACTAATTGGCCTATATGAGGCTATAGCATTCCAATTGGGATGGAATAGTTTTCAAGTTTTTCCAGGTAGAGTAGATGCCCTTCTCCCTGAACCAAATTGGTTTGGGATGTGGTTGTCAGTAGTGTATGCTATTGCCTTGCCATTAGCTTTTGTGGCTAGAGGCTTCAAACAACAATTCTTATTATGGTTCTTATTATTAGGAGTAGTATTGATGTCTATTTTATCAGTTACTAGAGCTAGTTGGGTAGCAATTATAATAATTACAGCTATATACATTTTATATCAAGCTATTTTTGTAAGAAAATATATCAAATTATTAAATTTTGCTATAGTATTATTTGCAGTGAGTTTCGGAGCTGCTGGCATGAGTCAATTAGGACTTACTGACTTCAATCTCAAAGATAGATTAACCTCTATTTTTAGTCAAGAGACTAGCTATTATTATGAGATAGATGAGAAAACAGGAGAAAGAAAAGAAATTGCTGATATAACTAAGGTCAAAGACAAGGATAGTATTGAAGTTAAAAAAGAAGCTGATGTCAACGTAATCAGTAGGCAAGATGGCTATATTAACGCAGGAGTAATCATTTATAGTAATGTTTTTACAGGAGTTGGTTTGGCTGGATACGAGAATATAGTAGGGGATGGGTATAATACTAATAATATTTTATTAGCTGTAGCAGTAGCTGGAGGAATATTTGCAATTGCATTGTTCTTATCTTTTCTATACATTATTACAAAACAAGGATTTATCATTATCAAGTCAGAACCAGTTCTAGGGATAGTATTGCTAGGCTCAATGTTAGCAATCTTGATAACCGGGATTTTCAATGATAATTTCTTGATGGGATTCACTTGGCTAGTATTTGGTATTATAGCTAGCATCCCAGAAATATATTGGAATCAAAAAAAGTAAATTATGCTTAGGGTTAAATATAATAAAAAATTAGTAAATTTTTCACAGTACGTAATTTTTGTCTTAGCAATCTTAGCTATTCTTTTAGCTAGTTATTATTTGTATTATGGAGATTTCTTTTTACATTTAGCTGGAAAAGGGGAGTGGTTTAATCCTGAATTGGGTATCACTGCCTGTAATCTCTGTTGGTATGCTAGAGTACTGATGTTCCCTATTTTCCCCATTGCAGCAGTTGGAATATTCAAAAATGACAATAAATTTACAGATTATATAATCCCATTAACTATTCTAGGATTAATTTTGGATATTTATCATTATAGTTTACAAAGAGGCTGGATTGCTAAATCTTTATTATGCGATCCTAATGGAATTAATTGTGCAGATGCTCCAGTTAATTATTTTGGATTTATAACGATGCCATTTATATGTGGAGTATTATTCCTAATTATACTGATATTAGCATCATACAATAGTATGGCAGTAAGAAATAAGAAATAAAAAATAAATATAAAATATTAGAAAGATAAAGACAGATATAAGAATATAAAAGGGGGTAAGAATTAACTAACCTTGACTGTATTCAGTAAACGGAGTATAATCATTATTATACTCCGTTGTAGATATAAAAACTTTAAGGTATAATAAATTTAGACCTAATAGCTCTCCCCTCTTGTATGTCCTCCTCCGGCACTTCGTGCCACCTCCCCCAAGGGAGGACACTAAAACTGTCCCTCGCTGGACGGGGTGGATTGTTCCCTGAACTATTGTGTCCCCCTTTGGAGGGGGTGCCTGAAAGGCGGGGGTGGATTTTGAGATTAAATAGCAATTTAATGTCTATCAATTCAAAATTAACTCATCCCAAATCACAAATACCAATTAAATAGCATAAATATGCCAATAGCCCAAAAATTGCCCTTATTAGAAGACTTTTTACTTTTTTTGACTACTAGTAACTACTCAAAGGCTACTATTCGTAATTATGAAAGAGATTTATTGATTTTTGAGAAATTCCTCAACGATAATGATTTCGAATTTAATAGTATTACCAAAAAAACTATAATTATATATCAGGCAGATTTATTAGCTGAGGATAGACAAGTATTCAAAGCTAAATCACAGCATCAAAAAGCTAAACCCTTAGAACCCAAAACTATAAACCGAATGCTAACCAGTATCAGGTCATATTTTGTGTATCTGATAGACAATGAACACCCATGCCCCTTATTACCTCAGCAAATCAAATTAATGAAGCTAGGGAAGTACAAATTACATTTACCCGAGCTAGAAACTTTGATTCAATTCATAGAATCACCAAAACAATTAGAATCCAATGCATTTATTGGGATTCGGAATCAAACTATATTAGAATTAATTTTTGCCTCAGGAATGCGAATTTCTGAAGTTACCCATTTAACTATTGATCAAATTCATAAAGATGATTCCAAAATCTTAATAAGAGGCAAGGGGAATAAGCAAAGATTTGTGTATTTAACCCCGCGAGCACATAGTATATTAGATGAATATTTGACACAAAGATATGAAATTATCAAGCAATCCCTCCCCTCTCAATATCAAACAGGGGAGTATATACAGCAATTCAAATATGTATTCATCACCAAAAAAACTTTTGACACCCTAGCTGAGCAAATCCAAGAGCAGACACTCCCCTCTTCCCTACTCAATTCCCATATATCCGAGAATTATCTTCAATCCAAAATAAAATCCTATCGCCTATTACTCAATATCCCCTACCCTATCTCCGCCCATACACTCAGACATGGATTTGCGACATACTTAGCTGAATCAGGAGCCAATCCCGCCGCCATCAAAGTATTACTCGGACATGAATCCCTCGAGACCACAACCAAATATGTACATGCCTCTGACACCTTTGCCGAAGAAACCCATGAGAATTTCCACCCCCTCAAAAAGTGATGTCATCTACCCTTGACAAAATAGAAGAAATGTGCTATAGTTTTTTTGACCTTCAGAGGGAAACTCCTCATGACTAACTTAGCTCGTTATCGTTATCTCATTTTGGCAGTAATTTCATTGCTGTTATCTGCAAATTCTCCAGTCTTAGCCGGAACCAATATTGCAGGGCTGGGAAATCTTGCACGGGCACAATCTGTTTATTGGGATAACACACCTCTAAGTGTGTTTATTTATTTTATTGCAGGAGTGATTCTTGTAACATCGATAGGTACAATCATTTATATAGTTTTCTTTATGAAGAAGAGTGATAAAAAGAGATCTTGATTGAAGTTCTTTGTCTCTTCACATATCCCCTCGCCGGAACGCATTGCGCGCTCCGGCTTTTTCATTTCAACTCCGGTAAATTATCCAGGGTATAGCAATTCTCAATATTATATTCTCCTGATTGTCTGCGCTCTAACTGGATAAGATAAGCTCCTGTTCCGAGTTTAATCCCAATATCATATCCAAGGGACCTGATATAAGTCCCACTACCACAATATATGTCTAATGTGATATAGGGATAAGCATATTCTAATATATCAATACGAGTGATGGTAACATTACGAGCAGGTATATCTATATGTTCACCTTTGCGGGCTAATTCATACATTTTCTTGCCATTGATTTTGACAGCTGAATACATAGGTGGTATTTGGCTTATCTCTCCTATAAAAGAAGCTATAATTTGGTCAATTTCTAACCTTGTAGGTGCTTTTTGTATATTATACTCCTGTATCACCCCATCTTTATCATAGGTATCACTAATATAGCCTAATTTTAGCTTAGTTCTATAGATTTTATTTTGTTTCATCAATTCTTGGCTTCTTTTTGTAGAATCTCTGCCCACTAATAAAATCAATACCCCAGTAGCAAAAGGATCCAAAGTTCCCGCATGCCCAATTTTTTTGATACCATAAAATCGGCGAAGCTTATTGACTACGGTGTGAGAGGTGATCCCAGAAGGTTTATTAATAGGAATTATCATATAGCTTTATTGTAGCATAGAATTGGTAATTGGTGGATTGTAATATATAAAGTCTTTTTGTAGAGGATGACCTTTTAGTAGCCTGTATTTATTGTTTTGTCATTGCTTTCTGTCCTCCTTTGGAGGAGGTGCCCCGAAGGGGCGGAGGTGGATAGTTGTTAAAGTTATACTTTAGTTTTGGTTCTATCCACCCTCCCCCTACGGGTACTCCCTCCAAAGGGAGACAAAAATACATTAGCTCAGTCCTCCTCCGTCCACTCCCAAACAAAGTATGGGAGTGACCACCTCCTCCGAAGGAGGACAGAAAATATAATCCACCCCGCCCTGCGGGCACCCTCGCCAGCGAGGGACAAAATACTTATACCCTACCTACGATTCTTAAAGGCGGCGATGAGGGTGTCTTGGTCTACATATTCTAGTAAAGTGCCATTAGCTAGTCCTCTGCCAAGGCTGCTAATATTACATTTAAATTCTTTGAGCTGTTGTCTTATATATTGGGCAGTTCTATCTCCTTGTGCGGTGGGACTGGTGGCTATAATTATATCTTGTATTTGTTCATTTGTGACTCTATGTAATAATTCAGTTATATGTAAGTCTTCTGGTTGTGAGGCTTTGAGTGGGTCTATTACTCCTCCGAGCACATGATATCTTCCATTGTATATTTCAGTTCTCTCAATTTGCAAAATGTCTTCGGCATACTCTACTACACAGATACTACCGGTATTTCTAAGTTCATTATTGCAAATAGAGCAGATATCTCCCTCAGCAGTGTTATAACAAATTTTACATTGTCTGACTAAAGTTTTTATTTTATGTATTTCTTTAGCTAATTTGGTAAGATATGATTGCTCTTGATTGATTAGCCAATAGGCATATCTAGTAGCTGTTTTCCTTCCTACTCCTGGTAATAGCCTAATATCCTCAATGAGTTCATTGACTGAGGCTGGGGGGGTTATTTTGCGATTCATAGTTATTCGTTGTTTTGTTGATGTCTATAATCTATATTTACAAAAGTAGCATATTCTTTTTTGAAACCTAACTTCACTTTCCCAATTGGTCCATTTCGCTGTTTAGCAATATGGATTTCAGCTATACCCTTGTTTTCAGTTTCTGGATTTTCTCTGTCTTCTCTATATATAAACATTACAACATCGGCATCTTGTTCAATCGAACCTGACTCTCTTAAGTCAGATAATCTAGGGATTTGTGGGGTGCGACTCTCAACCGAACGAGAAAGCTGCGATAAAGCTAATACTGGAACATTGAATTCTCTTGCTAGAGATTTAAGGGAGCGAGATATTTCAGATACTTGTTGGACAATATTATCATTTTTGACACTCGATTCCATTAGTTGGAGATAGTCTACAACCACTAGTCCTAGTTCATCTACTTCAGCCATAATTCTTCTCAAAATAGCTCGCATTTTCATAACACTACTTCCTGGACTATCTTCAATAAAAAGCTGTGCTTTGGATAAAGAATCTAAGGCTGGAGCTAATAGTTCAAAATCTTGATTATGTAGTTTCCCAGTCTTCATTTTGAATAAATCTACCTTAGCCTCCGAGCTAATTAACCTGTCTACGACTTCCTCTTTAGACATTTCAAGGCTGAAGAATACAGCTCCTTTACCCGAGGTTATAGCTACATTTTTTATAATCTCTAAGGCTAAAGATGTCTTTCCAACTGAGGGTCTCGCAGCTAAGATAATAAGATTTGATGGTTGTAGTCCTCCTAGAGAATTATCTAATGCATCAAAGCCAGTTTTGACACCTTTCATACCAATACCATTATTATGAACATCATCAATTCTATCAAAAGCATCGTGCAAAGCATCACTCATCTTCACATACTCTTGTTTCACTACCTTTTGGGCAACACTAAATACCGCCTGTTCAGCTTGGTCTAAAACCTGATCAATATCTTGAGTTTCATCAAAGCCTAATTCTACAATTGAGGAACCTACTGCGATTAGTTTTCTTAAAGTTGATTTATGCTTAACTGTATATGAATAATGTTCAATATGGGCGGATGATGGGACTAAATCTACTAAAGAGGCTAGATATTCTTCTCCTCCTATTTCTTCTAACTTTTCTATCAGCTCTAATTTGTGGCTAACTGTTAATAGGTCTATTGGCTCTTTTTTATTAAATAACTCTAATATCATCTGATAAATTAAACCATTTTTCTCATAATAAAAATCTTCTGGAGTTAGTATATCCACAATTTTTATCAAAACATCTGATTCAATTAGAATAGCTCCCAATACAGATTCCTCCATATCTACAGCTTGAGGCGGAATTTTATTATGTAAAACTGGGGGTTTTTTTTCGTACTCTTTAGTTTTTTTTCTTTCTCTTGCCATAATAACTACATTTCATCTAAAGTCTGAATTGTTAATAAATCTAGTCCCGTTCTAATTATTGTATTTACTTGCTCTAATAAATATAATTTATTATTTTTAACACTAATATCTGTCTCTTTGAGAATTTGAGTAGTATGATAATAGGAATTTATCATCTCAGCTAATTCATATAAATAGTATGCTATAAAGGCAGGGTCATATTCTTTAGCAGATTGGTCTCTGACTTCAGAAAATTTAGCTAATTTCATAATGATATTTTGTTCCATTGAATTAAAATCCGAATCAAAATTATATGAAGGAGAAATACCTGATTTCTTAAGTATTGATTGTAGGCGAGCATAAGTATATAGTATATATGGTCCTGTTTTACCAGTCAGACTGATGGAGGAGTTTATATCAAAGACAATGTCTTTTTTTGTAGATATTGCTAAAATATAATACATATAACTAGCTCTGGCAATTATCTCTACTCTTTTTGCTATCTCAAACTGCTCTAATTGAGTGTCTTGGAAATAAATTTCTCTAACTTTATCTTCAATTTCTTGAATTAAAGGGTCTGCATTGACTATGTTTCCCTTCCTAGAGCTCATTTTGCCTTCTGGGAGCCTGAATAGGCCATATCCAATATGATAGAAAGCTTCTTGATTGATACCTAATTGCTCGGCTATCGCGAATAATTGCTGGAATTGTAAGTTCTGAGAAAAATCTGTAATATAAATAAAAGTGTCTACATTTTGGCATTTTGACTTTTCGGAGAGCCTATACTGTAATAAAGCTAAATCTTGGGTAATGTATAAAGCAGTTCCCTGAGACCTTAGTAGGATTTTATTTGGTAGATTATAGGCTTCTAAGTCGGCATAGATATAATCATCCTCTGGATGTTGTTTGAATATTCCTCGCTTGAGACCATCTTGGACAATCTCTTTTCCTTGCTTATAAATATCTGATTCATAAATATGTTCATCAAAAGAGGTTCCTAATTTCTTATAAGTTTGCTGCTGTCCTTCTATAACCCAATTTCTTAGCTTTAGCCAAATATCATACCAGTACTGGTCTCCATTCTCCCATTTAGATAGAATTTCTTGAGCCTCGTTTATTAGTTGTGAGTTGTCTTGAGATTTATGCTCAAATTCAATATATAGATTTCCAGCATAATGGTCGGATTTGATATCTGGCATTTTATCTTTATGGAATTTATCATAAATTAGCATCATTTTAGCTACCGCAATACCTCTATCATTGATAATTTCAGTCTTGATAACTTGGTGTCCTTGAGACTTTAGAATATTATATAAAGCCTCACCTATGGCAATATTGCGAATATGCCCGAGATGTAGAGGTTTATTGGTATTGGGGGAGGCAAATTCTAGAGCTATTTTTTTTATATTATCTGAATCTGGATTATCTAATACCAAGCTCTCGGAAGATGGTAATAATATATTAGCTTTTAGCTTTAAATTCAGATAAGCCCCAACTACACTACTTTCTTGAATATAATTAATATGAGTTAACCCTATTTTTAATATACTTGCAATATCCTGAGGAGATTTTTTGAGAATTTTGGCAAATTGAAAGCAAGGAATAGCTAAATCTCCAAATTGGGTGTTAGGATATTCAAAGTTAATAGAAATAGTCTCATATATATCTAATATGGTATGAATTTGTACTGTCAAATCCCTTTTGAGTGCATATAAATTCATATTCTAAAATAGCTTGATAATATCTCTTACTGTCACCAATAGGGTTAATAACATCAATACACTATACCCTACTATATGGAATTTATTTTCCAGAGACTGACTTACTGGAGATTTTTTAACCCACTCTATAATTACAAAAACTATCCTCCCTCCATCAAGAGCTGGGATTGGTAGTATATTAAATAAAGCTAAACTTGTACTAATCAGCCCAATAAAAGTAATAATATAACCTAGTCCCAAATCTCTGATATCTCCTACAACTTGTACCAACCCTATTGGACCGGTCACATCTGCCTCAGCTGGCAATGGAGCTTGAGTAAATAAACTCATAATCATCTGCCCGAGTATATATAGAGTTGTACTTATAATTACATATATACGAACAAAAGCTAGTTTGAATGCTTCAAAAAAAGATAATTTTTGCATTCCTGTAAGTTGTGTTGAAATCCCAACTGCTCCTTGTCCTTCAGGTGGATTCTCACGAGGCTCGACAGTTTTTGCCAAAGTCTGCTCTCCTCTTTTTACCACTATTTCTACTGGCTTACCTATATTTTCTTTAATGATATCAGTTACTTCGTCTTGGGTAATTACCTTTATTCCAGCTATACTCTGTATCTCATCTCCAAATCTCAGATCAGCTTTCTCAGCGGGGGAATCTTTCGCTACTGTTGCAATAAAAGTAGCAACATTAGAGAATTTATCAGAGTTAATTTCTGATTCATCAATAACTGCTTGTGTTCCCATCATACCGACAATAGTAAAAGCTATAACAGCAATTATAATATTCATAATTACTCCGGCTGATAGAATAGCAATTCTTTGCCATGGTTTTTTGGAAGCAAAAGACCGAGGATTATCTCTATTATCTCCTTCCTCTCCCAATAGCTTCACATAACCTCCGATGGGTAATAGATTAATATTATATTCTGTCTCACTATTTTTGGGTGTAAAACCCCAAATTTTTGGAGGGAGCCCAAAACCAAACTCCTCTACTTTAACTCCATTCCATTTAGCTACTATAAAATGACCAAATTCATGTCCAATAATTACAATTACCAATATACCTATAAATAGTAAAATAGTAGTCAACATATTATATAGTTAAAATTTGTTGTTCTTTCTTATTAGAGATAAGATCTAATTCATTCTGATAATCTTTGGTTAATAAGTCAATCTGCTCAAAGTCCTTATATTGCTCATCTTCTGAGATTTCTTTGTTTTTGAGTTGATTCTTAATATTACTACGAGCATCATCTCTGACTTGTCTTAATTCAGTTTTGAATTCTTCTACTTTATGATTCAGCTCTTTGACCAGAGCTAATCTGCGCTCTTCGGTTGGAACAGGAATTACCAATCTAACTCCAGCACTCTCGGATATTGGATTTAACCCTAAATGAGTAGCTTTTTGAATAGCTCTATCTATATTGGCAATACTAGATTTATCCCAGGGAGAGATCATTATAACCCTAGGTTCTGGGATACTGATAGCTGCAATTTGCTTGAGTGGAGTTGGGGTTCCATAATATTCAACTAATAAATCAGCTACCAAATCTATGCTAGCCTCACCAGTTCTCAGTGATTGAATATCTTTTTTGAAAGCTTCTATAGTTTTATTAAACTTTGCTTTAATCTCTACCGCATTTAACATATAATATAAATTAATTACTACTGATATATATTATATCACTTTTTTCTCTATCTATTAAGAGGTCAGAGATATTCTTTACTATTGAGGATAAATCACTAGTGTTCCAAGTCTCTCCTTTATTAGATGAAGTATATAGAATGGTTCCTACATTATAATAAATGACATTGGAGTCTGAATCACTAACCCTAATATTAGTGATTGGCAAAGATAAATTAGGCGTTAATATGCGGACATTTACCCAACTCTTACCAGCATCTTCTGTTCGTAATAACTCACCCGTACTTCCAATATATATTTCATTAAAGTTATTCGGGTTAACCGCAAAAGCTGTAATTTGTGAGCCCGTAACTGACCTAGACCTTAATTTTGGGGTAACTTCCTTAAAAGTAAATCCTCCATCTGTACTACTAAAGATATTAGTTATCCCAAAGGCCAGTATATTGTCTGTATTGTTTTTATCTAATTCTAGACCAATTACTGTACCTTTAAGATTATTAGCCAAAACCCAATCCAAACCTTTATTATATGATTTTAACAAGACTCCACTAGATAATAGTGCATAAATTATATTATCATTTGTAGGATTTACTTCTATTGAGATAAAAGATGGACCGCTTTTAGGCTCTGTATAGACTTCTTGCCAGTCACTTGTTTTGTCTAAATTAGTATTTCGGTATAAACGAGCTCTTTTTGATTCTATGGCTCCTATATATATTTCATTAGTATTATTAGGGTTTATCCCAACTGTAGTCGGTATTATTGGAGAATTCAGAATAACACTCCATTCATCGCCCCAATTAGAAGTTCTAAATACACCGCCTTTACCTGTAACGGCTATAATATCTGTGCTCGCTCCTTTAGACAAAGATAGTACATTGCGACTCAAATTAATGCTAGAGTTAGAAGCTACTTTAGATTTTGGCTCAAAGTTTCGCCCTCCATCTGTTGATTTCCAAATCGCACCTTTTACTTCTCCTGTATTTGTATCATTATTTTCACCAGACGGAATAGAAATTGGGGAATAGCTATTGAATATAATAGCAGTAATAATCAGCACACCTATTATAATGGTTAGTGGTAGGAGAAATATTTTCATATAGTTGGCTTATTATTAAGTAAAAACTTTTCTATAGCTAATATATTCTTACTATTACTAAATAAAATAGTTTTTTTTAAATCTTGCAAATTACTTAAAGCAATATAATTCCAGCTTGAAGTTGTCTTACTTACTATATTATTAAGCTGTTGTTTTAAACTTTTAGATAACATAATATTATTATAACTTTTCTTGTCAGTATGCGCAAGAGTAATCATAAAATGTATACTCTCCAAAACAAATAATAATAGTTCCCCTGGATAATTGGAGAATACTTGGGCATTACTGAATATTTCAAGCTCATCAGACTCTAATGTATTTAAATAATTCACCCATATTTCTTCTATTGTCATTAATAAATCTGGATTTTTTTCTATCTCTAGTTCTAAATCATACCGACCTAGACTTATATCTGTGGCTTGTTTAGGGGCTAAATACAAACTCATACATCTTGAATATATAGTTGGTAATAACTTATGATATGTACCTAAAAGTAAAATAATACTATGTTTGGATGGCTCTTCAATAATTTTTAACAGAGCATTCTGAGACTCTTTATTCAAAAAATCGGCATCCTGAATAACAAAAAATGTATATTTACTATATAGTGGAGTTTGATTGATATTATGTTTAATAATCTCAATCTCAGGCAACCCTATGATAAGTTTTTCTGTATCTTTAGAAATCCAAATAATGTCATTGTTATGATCACTTGGATTGAAATTATTAATAATATTACTCGCCAAAGCTAATTGTCCAACTTTATAAGAACCTTCGATTATAAATGTTTGGCTTTTTTTATTGTTAATTTGATCGACAATAATATCTCTAGCCTGATTACTTGTCATTGTTATTAGTTGTAATAATTTTATTAATATATTTTTCCATATTATTTATAAATACACCTACACTAAATTGTTCGGCATGTTTACGAATATATTTATAATCATAAGTCTTCTCATTAATTCTTCTCACCCCATCTGCTAATAACTCCACAATTGGGGCATCAAAAAACTCACCTGTCTTTCCTTCAATAATAGTTTCTAAGGCTCCTCCCTCTCTTAAAGCTAATACTGGCTTTCCAGCAGCCATAGCCTCTACCGGGGCAATGCCAAAATCATCACTACCAGCGAAAATAAAGGCTCGACAATTCTGATAATACTGAACCGCTATATCGTCTTCAAGAAAACCCTTTATTTCGACATTAGGGCCTGCTAATTTTTCTAACCTTTTTCTCTCAGAACCATCTCCAATAATAACTAACGGTAAATTTATCTTATTGAAAGCTTCAATCACAATATCTATATTTTTATACTGAGTAAGTTGAGATACTATCAAAAAGTAATCTTTGTGCTCCTTGGTAGCTTTCACCCTATCCACATCTACTGGTGGATAAATCACTACGGAATCTTGACGATAATATTTCTTGATTCTAGTTTGAGTGAGCTTGGAGTTAGCAATAAAATAATCTACCCTATCAGCTGCCTGCCTATCCCATTGTCTAAGATAATGAGTTAATAATAAAATCATAAAATTTCCAAAGCCACCTTTACGCTGTTGTTTACGATAAGAATGGAAGGAATTCCATAAAAATGTAGCAGGGGCATGACAATAAGAAATATGTATGGATTTTGGCTTGGTAATCACACCTTTAGCAAAAGAGTTAGAACTAGAAATAACTAAGTCATACTGTGACAAATCAAATGATTCTATTGCTGAGGGGAAAATTGGAGCTAAGAACTTAACCCTAGACTTAATCCATTTTGGGAAAGTATTAATAAAGCTTGTCTTCACTTTATCAGGTGGAAAAACATTTGACACTTTATCCTGATTATATAAAAGAGTATATATTTCAGCCTTTGGATATATATTTGATAAATATTTTAAAACTCTTTCCGCTCCTCCTAAGCGGGTCAGATACTCATGTACTAAAGCTATTCTAAGGTTTTGCTTCATAGATTTATTTTTCTCGCTTCATCAACGGGAAAGCAGTAGTTTCTCTAATTGGCTTTTGCATCAGCACACTAAACAATCTCTCAGAATATGCAAATCCACAAGTTGGAGGTATCCCATATTCCAAAGCCTCTACAAAATCAGTATCTATCATCATCGCCTCATCATCGCCTTGGTCCCTTAGAGACTGTTGTTCTTCAAATCTTGCCAACTGATCCACTGGGTCATTGAGCTCGGCAAAGCCATTGGTTAGTTCTGAACCATAGGCTATAAGCTGGGATCGGAGTGTAGACTCTAAATTATGTGGATTCCTTTTGGCCAGAGGTGAGATTGAAACAGGATGGTCAATCAGCCACACTGGCTCTATACATTTTGGTCTGGCAGTTTTTTTATAAATCAAATCTAGCATTCTACCATAGCCATCAGTTTTGTTATATTTGAGATTGAGTTTGTCGGCCAGAGATTTTAACTTTTCTACTGTGTCATATTCTTGCAAAGAGATACCTGCAAATTTTTCTATGAATTCATAATATGATAGTCTTGGCCAATTTGTGCTCCAATCAATAATTCTATCCTGATATTTTAATTCCAAAGTATTAAAGGTATTACTAATTACATATTTGATCAAATCTTCAGAAAAATTTAGCATTTGCTCGAATTCAGAATATGCCCAGTAAAATTCAAATTGAATATATTCCTGCAAATGCTCATCATCAATCCCTTCATTACGATAGTTTTTGTCTATATCAAAGACTTTCTCAAATCCTCCAGCAATATATCGTTTCAAGAATAGTTCCGAGCTAATTCTGAGATAAAAATCCTCATCCAAAGCATTATGATGGGTAGAAAATGGCTTGGCCTCTGCTCCTCCAGTAGTATGCTCTAGAGTTGGAGCTTGTAATTCTAAAAAGTCATATTTGAGCATAAACTCTCTAGTATACTGCCAAAATTTACTTTTCATCCGAAATATTTCTCTGACTTCCGGATGCAATTTCATATCTACATATCTTTTGCGATACTTGATTTCAATATCATCTAATTGCTCAGGAAGAGAGCGTAAGGATTTAGTTAATACCCTATACTCAGACACAAAAACACTAGGCTCCCCTCTTTGGGATAAATCTAATATTCCTGTCACTTGGATATAATCCCCCCTATCTACTAGTTCTTTGAAATCGTGAAAATTTAGGTGAGCCTCTTCCAATAAATCTGACTTAAATATAAATTGAAATCCATCTGGTAAAGAATCATCCTCCACGGTTGTAAATCCAATTTTACCAGATAATCTAATAGCTTTGATATATCCAGCTACGGTCACAATATTTCCCCTGATAGATTCAAATTTTTGACTTAATTCTTGCAAAGTCATATCTCTTTTGACTTGCTCTATGTATGGATTATTACCTTTATCTTGCAATAATTTAGCTTTTGCTATACGATTATTTCTCTCAACCTCAATAGCTGTAAGTGTAGAATTTGACATATTATATTTGAGTTAATATTTCAGCCCCTTTATCTGTTACTAAAATTGTGTGCTCAAAATGAGCAGCTAGAGACCCATCATCAGTATAGACAGTCCAGTCATCATCAGCATCTGTAAAAATATCTTCAGATCCAAGGGTAATCATAGGCTCTACTGCAATTGTAAGTCCTGAGACTAACTTAGTACCTGTACCAGTATGCCCGTAATTTGGTATAGTAGGTTCCTCATGTAATTGATGTCCTACTCCGTGACCAGCATAATCTCTTATAATACCATATCCAAATTGGTCAATATAAGACTCCACAGCATAACCAATATCTCCAGTAGTAGCTCCAGCTTTAATCACTTTGATAGCTTTATTCAAAGACTTTTGAGTTCGTTCTAATAACAATCTAGTCTCCTCTGTAATCTCACCAATACCAAAAGAAATGGCACTATCTACAATCATATTATTATGTAGAACCCCACAATCTAGAGATACAATATCACCTTCTTTAACTATAGTTTTAGGGTTTGGCACTCCATGAATCACAGCATCATTAATTGAGGTGCAAATAACCGCTGGAAATCCATAATACCCTAAAAATACTGGTTTCACTTTCTTTTTCTCAAAAAACTCTCTAGTATAGATATCTATTTCCTGCGTGCTAATACCTGCTTTAATCTTATCTTCTTTTAGCCAAATCAAAGTTTCAGCTAAGATTTTACCACCTTCTCTCATAGCTCGGATTTCATCTTTACTTTTGATGCGATATTGTGACATAAGTTATTTTAAAGCTCCTAAAATATCTGATGATACCTTTTCCATTGACTGGTCTCCATTAATAGTAATAAGTTTTCCTTTTCCTATAAAATACTCAATAGATGGAATTACTGAGTTATTATAAGTAGTAATACGATTTTGAATATGTTCTGGCTTGTCATCTTCTCTTTCTAATAACTGTAGTCTCTCAGAAAGTCTATCAATTACCACTTCATCTGGCACATCAATATATATAACCTTATATTCTCTTTCAAACCAAGTAAGTACTTTATGCACAATAATAGCTTCTTCTTTAGACCTAGCCGCACCATCCAAAATAATTCCAGTTTTATTATTATGATTTTTAACTAAATAGTCAATCAAAACATAACTAGGCATCCAATACGGTAAAAACTCTCCTTTATTAATTGAATTCGCCACCTTATCAGCTAAAAAACCTTGATCAGTAGCTATATTACGAAAGAAGTCTCCATAAGGAATAGCCTCCATACGAAACTTTTGCTTTAAGATACCGCTTTGAGTACCTTTCCCAGATCCAGGTTTTCCAATTAAAATTAAAGCATCAACTTTTATCATAAATATAATATATTATTTTTTATATTATATCACAATATCAAAATAATTTCCAATTTTTGTAGCGCAGGGTTTCTCCCTCCATATTTGCGTGGAGTCGGCGACCTATAAGTCGCATATATTATATTAAGTCCATCTTTCTACCTACGGTAAAAAGATGGAGGGATAACCCCTCCACTACGAAATTATACCTTTATCTAATTATCCCCGCCCGATGAGTCCAAGAATTTATTCCCCTCATCCAGTATAAGGCGCAGAGGCCTTATACGATGATGGGAATCTTGAACTCTCACTGCCTCCCTTAGGAGGCAGTTGCCCCTCACCGCACAACGCAGCGGAACCCAATACTACTGTTCGTAAAGGAAGGAGTATAAGCAAGAGCCAGAGCAAAGACACCTGCACCAGTTGTATTAGCCCAAAAACCACCGCGGGGGAAAGCAAAAGGGCCTCCTGTTAAACTTCCTGGAATGTATTGTCCCATATTCTGGCTAGTATTCCATGCCGTATTACTTGGTCTTATCAAATCATAGTTTAAACTTCCATATCCTGTTATAGATGTGAATTGAATATCAATACCTCCTGTTGGTTTATCTACTCCCATTATGGTATAATCGGTCCATTCCCATACATTCCCACTTAAATCCCAGATCACTTCTCCATTGCTTAGGGTATGGGTTCTTCTCTCTATACTAAATCCACTATTTTCTGTTCCTTCATAGCCTAGAGTGTCATCTGTACTAGCTGCAATCCTGTTATTTGGCCCCCCATCACTATGTCCTCTATATAGTCCTCCTGTCCCTATTGCACTGGAGGCTGCTGTTCCTGTGGTCCAATTACTGAGCTGTGCCTCTATATTCCTCGCTATGGTCATCCATTCTGTATTGGTGATGAGGCCATAGCCTGCTCCGTTGAGACTACATGCAGTAATTGAATTAGTTTGACTTATACTTACTTGTGGTGTCCCTGCTGCTGCTGTTGTGGCTGCTACTGTGGCTGATCCTGCCTTAGCCTCATATTTCATTACACAGAAGTTATTGGTATTGTATAGGCTGCTTCCAGGTACTCTTATATAATTACTTGGACATATCTGTACTGTAAAACTTCCTGTTGCTCCTGCTATATTTGGTACTGTAAATGTTGCTGTACCTACTCCACTGGCTGTTCCTGTTACATTAAAGCTTAAACTTCCCGCTCCATTAGCTAGACTTCCTGATGTTAAACTTGCTGTTAACCCTGTTACTCCTGTTGAACTTAGAGCTAAACTACCATAACTTTGGCCTGCTCCTCCTGTATAGGGGATACCTATTGTTCCATTGGAGGCTCCTCCATTAATTATACTCCCTCCTAATGCTGTGCTGTTGAAACTGAAGCTTGTTGTTGGTGGTGGTGGTGGATTTATAGCTATGGTCTGGCTTAATTCTGCACTTGGAGCGGTTACGCTAATTCTGTTATTGGCTGAGTTTCTATTAACTCTATAATTTATTACACCTGGATCGGCTGGTATGGCTGCTATATAGTTTGGTACTAATACTCTGAGGTCGACTTTATCTGTACAACTTGTTGTTGTACTTCCACTTACTTCTGTTCCTGTCTTACAAACTTCTTTGGGCGCATCTGTTATTCCTGTTCCTCCTACTTCATAGCTTTGATTATCTATTAGATATTGTTCTAAGGCTTTATATATTGTATTTACATCTGACCTTCTTTGTGCATTCCTTGCTTGGCTTATCTGTCTATTTGGATTTATGGCTACCAGTACTATTGCTGCTAATATTCCTATTGCTGCTATTACGAGTAATATCTCGAGTAGGGTGAAGCCTTTTCTTGTTCCTTTATGAGTTTTATTCATAGATGTTTATTAATTTATATTATTTTCTCCCCCCCCGGAGCTTTTGTCAAGTGTTTTTGAAGGGTTTTTATATATACTTTTATTATATAACTTGGTTTGGGTTTTGGCAATGGTTGGGATTGTGGATGGGTTTTAATTGTAAGTTCGTAGGGGCGACCTGTGAGTCGCCTGTCCATCTCCGCCCCTTTGGGGTACCTCCTCCTAAGGTGGACAGAAAGATTAAGTTGCACAAACTCAGTCCTCCTCCGTCACCTACGGTGACACCTCCCCCAAGGGAGGACAGAGAGCAAGGACAAAAACTCTCCACCACTCAAGAGGGGAATTTAGCTCAGTCCACACCCACCCTGTGGCCACGCTCGCCAGCGAGGGACAAAAATACAATCCACCTCCGGCCTAAAGGCCACCTCCTCCGAAGGAGGGCGATAATTCACAGGTCGCCGACTCTACGGATTTCTTGTTTTTATAGATTTTATGATATACTAGCAATATATGAAATATTTGAGATTTATTCCAGCTATTATTATACTTGGTGTAATTTGGTATTTATCCGACCAACCTGGTCTTAAGTCTGATTATACTCCTATTATTGATTTCTTTTTGAGAAAAGGGGCTCATATTTTGGAATACTTTTTATTATATTTGGCTTTATTTTGGGGGTTTTTGGATAGGAAGTTTAATGAATTATCTATTCATAGTTTTAATTATTTAAATAATAAAACTTTTTCTATAGGATTTATAGCTACACTATTAGATGAATGGCATCAGACTTGGGTAGCTGGCAGGGAAGGTAAACCTCTTGATATAGTTTTTGATTTAATAGGTTTTGTTTTAGCTTATATTATTCTGTGGGCAATTTGGAATTATTCAAAAAAAGATAAAGATACTAAATAGTCTATAAAAACAAAACACCCTATTTTTGAGCTAGGATGTTTTGTGATATTGAATTTACTTTAGAAAATTTTATTTTTTCTCTTCAAACTCAGCGTCTTTTGGAGCCTCGGCATTGGATCCGGCTTCTTCTTTCGGCTCTTCTGCTTGTCCATGATCATGTCCAGAGTGTGGGTCAGCATTGGTTTCTGGTTGTTGCTCTGCTTGGTATAATTCAGCTCCTACTTTTTGAGAAATTGTAGATAATTCATCTAAAGCTTTCTGTATATCGTCTTTAGAATCTTTATCTTTGACTTCCTTAAGAGCATTTACTTTCTCAGTTAGAGTTGTATCGTCTTCAGGCTTAATCTTGTCTTTACTATCTTTTTGCATTTTCTCTACAGAGTATATGAGAGTATCTGCCTGATTTCTAATCTCTACTAATTCTTTAGCTTTCTTATCTTCCTCGGCATGGATTTCAGCATCTTTGGTCATTCGCTCAATATCCGTATCTGATAATCCAGAGGAAGCTTCGATTCGAATAGACTGTTCTTTATTGGTTGCCTTATCTTTAGCAGTTACTTTCAAGATACCATTGGCATCAATATCAAAGACAACTTCAATTTGGGGAATTCCTCTTGGAGCTGGTGGTATCCCATCTAAGATAAATCTTCCTAATGGCTTATTATCTTTAGCAAATTCCCTCTCTCCTTGTACTATATTAATATCTACTGATGGTTGATTATCACTAGCTGTGGAGAATATTTGAGATTTAGAAACTGGAACTGTAGTATTTCGCTCAATAATTTTGGTGGCGACACCTCCCATAGTCTCAATTCCAAGTGACAATGGAGTTACATCAAGAAGAAGTATATCTTTGACGTCTCCTTGTAAAATCCCACCTTGAATTCCAGCTCCCATAGCTACAACTTCATCTGGGTTAATCCCTTGATTTGCCTCTTTTCCAAATAATTCCTTCACAAATTCTTGAATAGCTGGCATTCTAGTCTGACCTCCTACAAGAATCACCTCTTCTATATCTTCTTTCTTAAACCCAGCATCTGCTAGAGCTTTCTCACAAGGAGCTTTAGTTCGCTCAATAAGATCCTTAACTAATTCTTCTAATGTTGCTCGTGTTAATTGAATATTCAAATGTTTTGGACCAGTCTCATCGTTGGCAATAAATGGAATACTAATTTCGGTTTGAAGAGAGCTAGATAACTCAATTTTAGCTTTTTCAGCAGATTCTTTTAATCGCTGAATAGCTAGGCTATCCCCTGATAAGTCAATTCCTTGATCTTTTTTGAACTCACTTAAGAGATAATCCATTATTTTTTGGTCAAGGTCATCCCCTCCTAAGTGAGTATCTCCATTGGTAGACCTTACTTCAATCGTATCCTCAGATACTTCCAAGACTGATACATCAAAGGTTCCACCTCCAAAGTCATATACTACAATTTGCTGATCCTTTTTCTTATCAAAACCATAAGCTAAAGCTGCTGCTGTTGGCTCATTGATAATCCTTTTGACATCAAGACCTGCGATTTTACCAGCATCTTTAGTTGCCTTTCTTTGAGCATCGTCAAAATAAGCGGGTACTGTGATTACAGCTTCTGTCACAGGTGCTCCTAATTTTGCTTCAGCATCAGCCTTGAGTTTTTGTAACACAATGGCTGCAATTTCAGCAGGTTGCTTCCATTCTTCCCCAAGCTTAATCTCTACTCCTCCATTAGAAGCTTCTCTAATTTCATAAGGTAAAAGAGCTTTATCTTTTTGCACTTCTGCATCAGAGAATTTACGCCCAATTAATCTCTTGGCTGAGAAAATAGTATTCTTAGGATTTACAACACCTTGTCTTTTAGCGACAATACCAACTAATCTCTCCCCACTTTTGGAGACTGCTACTATAGAAGGAGTGGTGCGACTTCCTTCAGAATTCTCTAGAATTTTATGTGATCCCCCCTCAATAACTGCTACTGCAGAATTGGTGGTTCCAAGGTCAATACCAATAATTTTACTCATACTTCATATATTAATTTTTACATAAATATTATACACTTATTGGCAGTCTATTGTCAAGAGTGCTAATAAAGGTTTTACGGGTTAATTGTATATTTAAATATTTAACGCTATTTTAGCATTTTTATCCAAAATTTTAATTGATTCTTGATAATCTATATCTCTTAAATTAGAAATTTGCCTAATAATATACTCAAGAAATAAAGGAGTATTCTGCTGCCCCCTATGTGGAACTGGTGCAAGATAAGGGGAATCGGTCTCTACTAATAATCTATTCTTTGGGACATTTTTGACTGCTTCTTGAATTGGAATTGAATTCTTAAATGTAATAATCCCAGAGAATGAAAAGTATATAGTATGCGCAAGCTCAATAAATTTATTAACCCAATAAGTATCTCCCGTAAAACAATGTAAGATTATAACTAAATCTCTATATTCTGACAAAACACGATGAGTATATTCAAATGAATCTCTGGTGTGTATTATAACTGGTTTATTATATTTTACAGCCATATCCAGATGTAATCTAAATAAATCTTCTTGTTTTTCTCGAGCCTCTAGCGATTGATGATAATAAAAATCAAAGCCACATTCCCCAATTGCAATTAAATCTTCATTAGCCAATATAGTATCCATATCTTGCTTTACAGTATTGATATCAATCAACTCATATTCATGGGGATGCACTCCTAATGAGGGATATAAAAAAGTGTGACTTTTGGCAAGTTTTATAGCCTCTATACTATCTTCTATGCTGACACCTATTAATATTGCTTGGATACTATTTTGTTTTAATTGAGATAAAATCTCTTCTCTATTATTATCAAATTCTTTAGAGTGTAAATGACAATGGGTATCAATCATTATTTAATAATTTTATTACTAGTTGTTACATTACCTGAGGTATCTGTAGCTTTGAGATAAAAAATAAAACTACTTATACTAGCCACTGGATTATAATTATATGTAAATGTCTTAGATTCTGTAGTTGGTTTCTTTAGAATAATTAATTGCCCCTGAGTATCATCATAAAATTCTACCTGAGCTACTCCTTGAGTATCTGTCACATTGGCTGATAAGACAAAACCTGTGGAAGAATCTCCTGATACATTAAAACTTTCTACTAATGGGCTAACTGCATCTAATTTGATATTAAGATTAATTGTAGTTTCGGATTTATTGAGATATATATCAAAAGCTCTAACTGTAAGTTTTTTATCTCCACCTGAAGGTGATATAATAGTTTGATTAATATTGCCCGATTCAGTAGAAAGAACAGCAACATCATCTATATATATCTCTACCTGCTTCAACCCTTGAGGAGCTGTAACTCTAATATCCAAGGGTATACTATTACCGTTGATGGTACTCCCTTTTGTAGGGCTATTTATAATAATATTAGGTTTATTATCATCTGTATATACATTATCTCTATCATCAGGGATATTAGTGATATAACCCTTTGATCTAGCCCAGGCTAAAACTGGTTTTTCCCAAGCATCAAACTGACTGTCTTCCTGTGGTTTTTTAGGCCAATCACCTAAAATATCATCTAATTTTACATAATACAATTCACTATGCACTGTTTTGACTTCTCTTTCTTCAATCAACTCAGGAGGAGTCTGATCCGTGGCAATTTTACCAGTAGCTTTATTTATTTTGAATTTTTTATTATATTCAAAGCCACCCGTATTAACCATAGGTTTATTCCCTTTTTTAATCTCTGGTTTTGTAAATTGACCGGGTTTCCTACCACTAGCAACAGCCTCTTTCATAAATCTGTTCCAAATTGGAGAAGCCACAACTGATCCATCAGCTCCATTTTTCATAGGTTTATTATCATTACGTCCAACCCAAACTCCAGCTACCAAATTATTAGTATACCCTACTGTTAGAGCATCTCTAAACTCTTGACTGGTTCCTGTTTTGGCAGCTAACTCTACTCCTGGGATACTGAGGTTATTTGTAAATCCAAAAACTGGGGATCTAGCATTGTTATCAGATAGAATGTCAGTAATTTGTCTTGCCACATTGGCATCTAACACCTGTTTTTCATCTTTTTCCCAAGAATACAAAACCTCTCCTGATGTAGTAGTAACATTCATTAATGGAGTGATTGGATTAAATTTACCATCATTAGCAAAGGCAGAGTATGAACCAAAATGCTCTAGTAGTTTTAACTCAGTACCACCTAAAGCCATAGCTAAACCTGCTTTTTTTGTTTTTGTATAATCAGTAATACCTAATTGTCCTCCCAATTCTAGAGTATCTTTGATTCCTCCCAAATATAATGCTTTTACAGCTGGAACATTCAAAGATGTGGCCAATGCTCTTCTTATGCTAACAGGGCCATTGAATTGTAGATTAAAATTATTTGGTTCATAAGCTGGAAGACCTGGAGTTGTCTCAAAATTAGTTGGCAAATCAAATATATAGGAGTCAGGGTTATAACCTTTAGTAAAGGCTTGGGCATAAACTAATGGTTTAATAGAAGATCCTGGTGATTGTTGTGTAGTCAATACATTGACATTACCATCTTCATCAGTATTAAAGTAATCTTTGGAACCAACTAAAGCCAATATATCTCCATTAGTAGGATCGATAGCACCCAATGCCCCATTTCTAGTATCATATCTGGATCTAGTTTTTTCAATTTCTTCTCTAACTACTTTCTCAGCTATTTGTTGTAAATCCCAATCTAATGTGGTTTGTACTTTCAAACCTCCTTGCTCTAGGGCTTCTTCACCAAATTTTTCAGCTAACTTTTCTCTTACATAGAAGACAAAATGTGGAGCTTTAATATTCTGTGCAAATGGCTTAATAGTTAGTTTTTGTTCCTTTTGTTGATTATAAGTTTCCTCATCAATATAGCCTTGTTCTTTCATATATGACAATACTAATTGTTGCCTTGACTCTAATTTATCAAAGTTAGTCCCATAGGGTGAATAAAAAGTAGGTCTTTGAATAATAGCAGCCATCATTGCAGCTTGATAAGGTTCCAGCTCCATAGGTTTTTTACCAAAAAAGTTTTGGGAAGCAGATTCCACTCCATAAATATTTCCTCCAAACGGAATTTCATTTAAGTAAAAAGCTATAATTTCATCCTTAGAATATTTTTGTTCAATTTGAATTGCTAATATAGCTTCTCTAATCTTTCTCATCAAAGATTTATCACTTGTCAATAATGCATTTTTAACAAATTGCTGGGTAATAGTTGAGGCTCCTCCACCAACACCTCTACCGGTAAAATTTTGAAATGCAGCTCTTGCAATAGCAGTTGGTCTCACTCCCCAATGCTTATAAAACTCTTGATCTTCAATAGCTATAAAGGATTGCTTCAAAATATCTGGAATCTGATCTTCAGGGATAATAGTACGGCTTTCATTGCCGGATATTTCATACAATAACTCCTGTCCAGTTCTGTCATATATTTGAGTAGATTGAATGACTTTTCTATCATCTAGATTAACAACACTTGGCAAATCTTTTGCTACATAAAAATATAGCCCTATAAAAGAAATCAATAATAATGCAAAAAACCCTAAAACAACTCTATATGTGATTTTCACCCATTTTTTACTCCAAAATGATGGCTTTTTATAAACCACTTTTTTTAGACTTTTAGACTGTTTTTTTATAGTCATAGGATATTTACTTCTAAAGAATTAAGTCTTTTATAAAACAACTTCTTCTGCTTCAGGCAATATATCTAGTCTTCTCTCATCAATCAACTCACCAGTATGAATATCTCTCCCATAAGTTCCAGCTTTGATTCTAGCTAAAGCTCTATCAATAGCTTTTAAAATTTCTTCTAGAGTTCCTTCTACTAAAATATCTCTCTCATAATTAGCCTGTTCTTGTATATTATCCTCCTCATCATCACTAATATTTTCATATTTGACTTCATAACCCGAGGTAACCTCATCTTTGATAGCAACAGATTCTAGCTCAGATAATATTCTAGCTTTCTTTGCCAATAATTTTTTACGATAATGTTCTAATTTTTGTGAATCCATATATTTAATAAGTTATATGTATATATTATATCACATTATGGCAAAGAAGTAAATATAAGACTTAATGAAAGTATAAATACAAGCGATACTCTAGATAGTATTTTTTTAAAGCTTAGCTCTCGCCAATAAGTGTCTCGAGAGATTGAAATTGAGAACAAAAGATAAGTTGTTAATAATATAGACTGGGTTAAATGAGTGAATGGAAGAATTCTTAATCCAATAAATATTTGAGTTGCAATCATAGCCCCTATAGTAGCAACTGTAATATAATATTGAGTTTCAATATTATATATCCATAAAATATATGTGATTATATTAAAAGCTGACATAAAGGCAAAGATACTCAAAATAACAGGATGGATATTAGTAATAAATATAGAGCCAAATAGATATGCATAAGTTGCAAAAGACATAAAAACAATACCAGACAAGACTATTTGTCTCATAAATTCCGAACTTTTATATTCTTCATTAGAAATAATATCCTGCACAAAAAACAAACTTATCCCCAAAACGCTAACAATGACAAATAATGGAATTGTATCTCCTTTAATAACCCTCATAAATAAAATTGAAGCGATAATAAAGTGTAAGGGGATCTGATAAAATCTAATTTTATTCTTATATAACCAAAATAGATATACACATAAAATCAAAAATCCTGCCAAACTAAATAAACTTAATAATTGAAATCTAGTTTGTAGAATATAAAGGTAAGTGGGGAAAAATATAATTAGAAATACAATATTCCAAGTATTTTTGTTTGAGATTATACTTAATAATTGATTGTTTGACATATGTTATTTATCAAAATTAATGAATTTACCTCTAGCCATATCATTTTTTTTCATTTCTTTTTCTACCATTAAATTTGATTTAACCTCCAATACAAGCTCATCTATCAATGAATCCATACTAAGACTATCCTCTGTGTCAGCACGATTCAAATTTTTAAGTAATTTTTCTTTGATCAAATACTCTGAGTCTCCATAAGCAGAAGTAGAACGACTGAATACTTCCTTTAGTTTTTTTGCCATAATTGGATTGGGATACTCTACAGGGCTGGCATTAATTACATCTTGCTTTATTTCTGGAATAAACTCTTCTTTTTTTTCTTCTCCGTTCAAGTTAGAATCAGTAGACTGTGAAGATGCAGGAGGAGTAATTTCCTCTTTAGTTATAGAATTTTCTTCTGTTATCTCTAATTTAGGATAGACTGTAGGATTGGGCTTATTTGATATATTATATGACTTTGATTTATCATCATATGGTTTAGTATAAGGCTTAGCTTTATTATCTTTGTTTGAGAAGACTTTTGCTTTCGGTTCTGGAGATTCTTTAGTATCTGTGCTTTCAATATGCTCTCCTCTAAGTGTAGCTTTTTTATTACCATAGGTATTACGAGAGAATTCTATAATTTTATCTCGATTAGAAATTAATTCTGGTTCAGGGTCTGGCAAGGTATCAGCACTAAAAGGCTGGCTAGTTACACCATCTATCATAAGTTTGAGATAGATTTTCCATTTTGGCAAATTCACTAAATCCTCAATGGTAAGAACCGGAGTAAATTCTCTTTCCATAAATTCAGCATCAGCTGCTCCAATTCTAAAGACCACAGTAGTCCCAACATTACCAAAGACCGCGCCTCTGACCACTTCAGATAATTGCTCCACATATTGATGAGCTAAAATCAAACTTAGTCTATATTTACGAGCTTCAGATAAAATTTCAGCAAAAGAGTCAGTAGAAAAATTCTGGAACTCGTCAATATAAGCATAAAAATCTTGTCTTTCATTTTCTGGAATATCCACCCTACTCATAGCTGCTAATTGCATTTTGGTTATCATCATAGCCCCAAGAAGTTGAGCTCCTCCCTCCCCTACCGCACCTTTGGAAAGATTCATAATCAGAATTTTTTTCTGGTCCATAATCTCTCTTAGATTAAAGGAGGATTTAGTTTGCCCAATAATATTGCGAATCAACGGAGAGGAAGTAAATTGCCCGACTTTATTCTGAATTGGAGAGATGGCCTCTACTAATAATTTGTCTGTATATCCATCATATTCATTCAGCCAAAATTGCTTTAAGACTTGGTCTTTCATTTTATAGACAATATTTGCCCTAAAGTTTTTATCGACGAGGATTCTCATTATATCCAATAATGTACTATTCTCATTTTCCAGTAAAGTCAAGATTGTATTTCTCAAGATATACTCCAATCTAGGACCCCAAGAATCAGCCCAAATTTTCTTAAAAACACCTACCAAACCATCAGCCACAATATGTCTTTGATTCTCTGAAACATCTCCGAGTACATTAAAAGCAATTGGAAAATCTAAATCTTGTGGGTTAAAATAAACTACATCTTTTATTCTATACTCTGGAATATAATCTAATAAAGCGTCAGCCACATCTCCATGAGGATCTACAAATGCTAAACCAGAACCATTTCTAATATCCGAGACTGCCATATTGAGTAAAAGCGAAGTTTTTCCCATACCGGTTTTACCAATAATATGCATATGGCGCCTTCTATCATCTCTTTTTATACCAAAAAGCCTACCTTGGCCATGAAAATTGGTTTTGGCTAAAATAGTTATATCCTTGTTAGATTCCATAAATAATTTTTATTTATTATCAATAATAGGCAGTCCAATTGGTGGAGTAGCTTTCTTGGCTTGTACTCTTTTTAGAGTTGAAGTGGTGACAGAACCACCTGGGAAATGAAAGATAGTAGTTAATTCTTCGGTATTAAATATAAATTTAGTAGTAGCAATTTTACGCTTCATATAATTATCTAATAATAAAATTTTTCTTAGTCTCTCAAGCCCCTTATTAGGACGATTAAAAAAATCTGTCACTAAAGGCATAGTAGTATCATTAGGCTTAAATGAATTCAAAGTATAATCATTAAATTGCTGTAATGCGCCTAAAACTGACTTAACTGGAGCTGGATCAAAAGTAGCTTTAGGAGCAATATAAACCACCCTAAGAGCAGTTTGAAACCCTGGTTTAGTCATACTATACTCAATTGCCTCAATCATATTTTTCTTCCCCGGGGTAAGATTTTGGTCAACTCCAAACTTTTGTTCCTTAGGTGCTGGAGGTTTGGGAGCTGAAACTAAACCAAAAGAAAGTATTTCAATAATTGGAGCTATGTATTTATCCAAAAAAGTTCTCTTATCCTCAAAATCTCTTTCTAGAATTTTATCTAATTCTTTTTTACTAACTTTAGTCCAAGAATCATCAAGAGGAGTGATTGGTAACTGCATCCAAATCTGTTCCTCTGGCTCTATATTAGCCATAGTCTCTAATACCTGAGCCAATGGATCATTGATTTTTGCATCAACAGTAGGGTCTAAAAATTGTTGATAAGTACGAATTGGATAGGAATCATTTTTAGCCATACCCAGCTCCACCCCAAACAAATCATATTCTACCTCTAAATTATCATTGTTATAGCCTTGAGTATAATCAGCAACTTCTAGTATTTCAACCTCTGGAAAGGCAGCATAAATTGAACTTTCCACCATTTTTTTATATTTAGTATGGGTACGAATCAAGAAGTGTAAATTACCACCAATAGAAACAATCTCAAGAGAAAACATATCTGGCAAAGCTCCTTCTATATTAGTCTCCCACCAAGAATATGAAGATTGCCCTCCATGCAAAGTGGTCAGGAATTGCTCCATTGATTTCGGGGTTTTCTCTTCTCCCTTTTCTAAAACTATCTCCAATAATACAAATTCCAAATTTTTAGCAATCCAATTACCTCTTATATAATCATAATATAATGTTTTTAGAATTGTCCAAAGTATAAAGGGCAACCAAATCCACCAAGTAGCACCAATAGCTCCAACCAAGAAAAATGGATTATCTAAGGATATATATTGTAAAATATTATTCAACATAATTTTTATATCTTATATCAATAAGTATATCATATTGTCAAAAAATATAAAACATTTGTTTATAATATTTGTAATCTTGTTTGGGAGAGAGTAATTGTAAATTAAGAATTGTAAATTTTATATTTTCGTAGAGTTGGTGACCTCGCCGACATAGTTTTTCGTAGGGGCGACCTGTGAATAAATGTCCTCCTTAGGAGGAGGTGGCACGGAGTGCCGGAGGTGGATAGTTGTTAAAGCTATACTCTAGTCTATATTTTATCCACCCTCCCCCGTCGCAAATGGGATTTGCTCCTGTGAAACCTCACAGGTTTGGCCAGCCTTCCTCCACGGGAAAACTCACCATTTCCATTAATCCCCCTAAAACCCCGTCTCGGACACCCTCGGTTTCCGACACTCGGAGCCATAGCTCCTCGCTGCCTTCATACTTAGGGGGATTACTTCCCCTTTCCCAGACTTTCAGTCTATTTCG
>Ga0247837_1003228_pt1 | contig 29011 bp, 12 predicted proteins | sample LaCtaG_2_FD_187115 | JGI IMG/M metagenome (GOLD analysis project Ga0247837, IMG submission 187115) | Freshwater microbial communities from meromictic Lake La Cruz, Castile-La Mancha, Spain - LaCruzMarch2015_14.5m | ecosystem: Environmental > Aquatic > Freshwater > Lake | place: Spain: Castile-La...
TATTGGCGTCCTTTAAGACTCTTCGAGACACACCAGTGAGAGAGTTGCGGAGTTGCTGGGCTTTTGTGGCACTCATCAGACGGTTTTCCTTGACAGCCTGCACATATTCCCTCCACTTCTTTAGTGCCTCCTTCGGCGCAGTTTCGAATTTTCTGAGGAGAGTGTAAATGACAGTTTTGGCTTTATTTTCTTTGTGAGCGACTGTCTTGAAGGCGGAGTTAAGTCGTTTGTTGGGAGATTTCAGCATGAGAGTTTGGAAGCGAGAGGACTTCATTTGGTATTTGAGTGTATTGACTGAGTCTTGGTGTTTTGCTGCAGTGGCATACTCCTTCCATCTTATAAGAACCCGCTTCGGTCCTTCTTCAAATACATGCTTCAGATTCCTCAGTGTGCGCTTAACCACAGAAGGAAGCTCAGTTATTGTTCGGTAAACTGAAAGAAGCTGACGTTGGGGAACTCGACTCAAAGAGAATCGAAGCTTTTGGGCCTTCACTGCATCAAGTACAGTGCCCTTGTTCACTAAGTCCACATAGCGTCTCCATGATATCAGTGCATTCTTTGGCTTCTGGGTCAGTTTGTGAATGAGGTTTCGCATGGCTCCTCTCACTCTATCGCCGCCTCCCAGAAGTCTGTCACTGCTGCCCTTCAAAGTTCGCAGAGGTACCTTGCTCAGTGCAGTGAGTAGCTTCTGTGCCTTCACTGCGTCCAGTACTTTCCCTTTCTTCACTGCCTCTACATACAGTTTCCAGGTAGCTAAGGCAGTCTTGGGCTTCTGAGTGAGTTTGTGCACAAGTGAGCGGAGAGCTCCTTTGACCTTCGACCCATCACCAAGTACTCTCTCATTGGCATCTCGGACAGTCCTTAAGGGTACTTTAGCCAGTGCCACTAACAACTTTTGAGCCTTCACTGCATCCAGTACTTTGCCCTTTTTCACCGCTTCCACATACAGTTTCCAAGTGGCCAGTGCAGTTTTGGGCTTCTGTGTGAGTTTGTGCACGAGAGATCTGAGTGCTCCCTTCACCTTCGACCCATCTCCCAATATTCGCTCATTTGCATCTCGCACACTTCTCAGTGGTACTTTGGACAGGGCTACAGCGAGTTTCTGAGCCTTCACCGCATCAAGAACTTTCCCCTTCTTGACAGCCTCTACATACATACGCCAGGTGACAAGTGCCTTCTTAGGCTTCTCTGTAAGTTTCTTAACCAGGCCGCGAAGTGCTCCTTTGACTCTCGACCCATCTCCCAATATTCTGTCGTTTGCACTTCTGACAGTTCGAGACGGAATTCTACTCAGAGAAACTGCTAATTTCTGGGCTCTCACAGCATCCAGAATTTTTCCCTTCTTGACATTCTCAGCGTAAAGGCGCCATTTCACTAGTGCGTCTTTGGGCTTCTGGGTGATTTTCTTCATCAGTCCCCGCAGTACACCTTTGACCTTTGACCCATCTCCCAGTACCCTGTCATTAGCATCTCGTAGGACTCGGGCAGGTATGCGACTGAGTGATGCAGCGAGTTTCTGAGCTCTCACAGCATCCAGTATAGAGCCTTTCTTTACCTGCTCTACGTACAGTCTCCAGGTCCGCAGAGCGTATTTCGGCTTCTCCGTCAGTTTCCTTAGTAACCCGCGAAGTACACCTTTCACCTTAGATCCGTCTCCGAGCAGTCTGTCATTAGCATTGCGAACAGTACGCACTGGGATTTTGCTGAGAGCTGTGGCCAATTTCTGAGCCTTTACAGCGTCGAGAATAGCTCCTTTTTTGATACTGGCGACATATGTTCGCCACTTGGACAGGGCTTGCTTTGGCTTTTCAGTGAGTTTCTTGAGAAGTCCCCGCAGCACTCCCTTCACCTTGGATCCGTCTCCGAGTATTCGGTCGTTTGCGTCCTTCAGTCTTCGGACAGGAATTTTACCGAGGGACACTGCCAGTTTCTGTGCCTTTACTGCGTCGAGTATAGCTCCTTTCTTGATGTTGGCCACATACACGCGCCACTTAGCAAATGCGAGTTTTGGCTTTTCTGTGAGCTTTTTGAGGAGTCCTCTGAGAACTCCCTTCACCTTCGACCCGTCTCCCAGAATTCGGTCATTAGCGTCTTTCAGTCTGCGGATAGGAATCCTGGATAGTGAGGCCGCCAATTTCTGAGCCTTTACAGCGTCGAGAATAGCCCCTTTCTTGATACTCGCAACATATGCTCGCCACTTGGACAGGGATTGCTTTGGCTTTTCAGTGAGTTTCTTGAGAAGTCCCCGCAGCACTCCCTTCACCTTGGACCCATCTCCGAGTATTCGGTCATTGGCGTCCTTCAGTCTCCGAACAGGGATCCTGCCTAGGGAAGCAGCCAGTTTCTGTGCCTTTACTGCGTCGAGTATAGCTCCCTTCTTGATACTAGCCACATACACTCGCCACTTAGCAAATGCGAGCTTCGGCTTTTCTGTGAGTTTCTTCATTATGCCCCGAATTACTCCTTTAACCTTCGACCCGTCGCCTAGAATTCGGTCGTTTGCATCCTTTAGTCTCCGCACAGGGATTTTACCGAGACACACTGCCAGTTTCTGCGCCTTCACTGCATCCAGCATCTGGCCTCCCTTGATTAGTTGCACATATGCGCGCCATTTCTCAAACGCATTCTTCGGCTTGTCTGTCAGTTTCTTCACCAGTCCTCGCAACACACCTTTTACTTTAGACCCATCTCCGAGGATTCTTTCAGAAGCATCTCGCAGTCTTCTAGCAGAAATACGAGTTAGGCAGGCTGCTAGTTTCTGTGCTCTCACAGCGTCCAGTACTTTCCCTTGCTTCACACTCTCTACATACAGCCGCCAGTTCCTCAGAGCCAGTTTGGGTTTCTCTGTCAGTTTCTTCATTATGCTGCGGATCACTCCCTTCACTTTAGAGCCATCTCCGAGTATTCTGTCATTGGCATCCTTCAGTCTTCGAACAGGGATCCTGCCTAGGGAAGCAGCCAGTTTCTGTGCCTTTACTGCGTCGAGTATAGCTCCCTTCTTGATACTAGCCACATACACTCGCCACTTAGCAAATGCGAGCTTCGGCTTTTCTGTGAGTTTCTTCATTATGCCCCGAATTACTCCCTTCACCTTCGACCCGTCGCCTAGAATTCGGTCATTGGCATCCTTCAGTCTCCGCACAGGGATTTTGCCTAAAGAAGCTGCTAGTTTCTGAGCCTTCACAGCATCCAGCACTTTCCCTCTCTTTACCTGATCCACATATCTTCGCCATTTTTCAAACGCATTCTTCGGCTTGTCTGTCAGTTTCTTCACCAGTCCTCGCAACACACCCTTGACTTTAGACCCATCTCCGAGGATTCTTTCAGAAGCATCTCGCAGTCTTCTAGCAGGAATACGACTTAGGCAGGCTGCTAGTTTCTGTGCTCTCACAGCGTCCAGTACTTTCCCTTGCTTCACACTCTCTACATACAGCCGCCAGTTCCTCAGAGCCAGTTTGGGTTTCTCTGTCAGTTTCTTCATTATACCGCGTATCACTCCCTTCACTTTAGAACCGTCTCCGAGTATTCTGTCATTGGCGTCTTTAAGTCTGCGAACAGGGATTGTGCCTAGGGAAGCAGCCAGTTTCTGTGCCTTTACTGCGTCGAGTATAGCTCCCTTCTTGATGTTAGCCACATACCGTCTCCAGGTCGCAAGTGCGTTTTTAGGCTTCTCTGTGAGTTTCTTCAGTAGTCCTCTCAGTACTCCCTTCACCTTGGATCCATCTCCCAAAATCCTCGAATTTGCGTCGTTCAATGTCCTTACAGGGATGCGACTCAGAGCAACTGCCAGCTTTTGTGCCTTCACAGTGTCCAAAATCGCTCCTTTTTTGACCATTTCCACGTAATTTCTCCACTTTTGTAGAGCTAATTTGGGCTTTTGGGTCAAATTGTGCAAAAGAGACCGAATTGCGCCTCTCACAGTACTGCCATTGCCCAGAATTCGAGTAAAGCAGTCCTTTTCTATGCGAATTGGTATGTTTTGAAGCAGATTTCTCAGTTGTTGTGCCTTAAAAGCGCCTAAAATAGCTCCTTTTTTGACGAAATTGACGTAATTTCTCCATGTTTGGAAGGCGGATTTGGGCTTCGCGACCAATTGGCTCATTAAAGTGCGAATTGCGCCTTTGAAACGACTTCCTTCCCCTATTACCCGGTCAATTGAGGACTTTAGCAGGCGAATAGGGACCTTTTCTAGGGAAATTCTCAGTTGTTGTGCCTTTACCGCTCCTAGCAATTTCCCCTTTTTCACATTTTCCACATACTTCCTCCAAGTCTGCAGTGCACCTTTCGGCTTCTGGACCAAAGCAGACATCAAAGCCCTCATCGCACCCTTGACCCTACTGCCATCTCCACTAACTCTCTGCACAGAGTCTCTCAAAGTCCTCAAAGTAGCCGCAAATAGCGCGATTTTGAGCCTTTGGGCCTGCGCCGCCCCTAGCAAGCGACTGGACTTGACGTAATCCAGGTACTCTCTCCACTGCTTAAAAGCCGCTTTCGGCGCAGTTTCCAGCCTTTTCATCATCCCCGCAAGCACCGAAGCAGCCCTGTTTTCCCTATAAACGACCCCTCTAAACGCAGGTCTCATATGACCGAAAGGCGCTTTGAGTGCATGCGCTTGGAACTTCATAGCCACAATTGCGGTTTTCAGCTGCGACGAAGAGTCGAAATGCTTCAAATTGTTCACTTCCGACCGCCAGTGGCTCAAAGCGCGCCTCGGGCCGGTCTCAATTACGTGAATTAGGTTCCTTAGAGTCCGCTTTACCAGGGATGGCAGCTCCGTTGCCAGTCTAAAGGCGGAAAGTAGTTGCTTTTGAGGTAACTTGCTGAGGGAAAAGCGCAGTTTCTGAGCCTTTACAGCGTCCAAAATGCCTCCAGCCTTCACGTTCTTTACATAGTCCCTCCACTTTGCGAGTGCGATTTTGGGCTTTTGGGTGAGGGTGTGGACCAGAGAGCGGATTGCACCCTTGATACTGCTTCCTTCACCCATTAAGCGGTCATTTGCGCCCTTTACAGTCCGTAGTGGCACTCGACTTAGGGCTGAAAGCAGCTTTTGAGCCCTGACTCCATCCAAAATATGTCCCTTTTTGACCATTTCCAGGTACGATTTCCAGGCTTTGAACGCCAATTTCGGCTTTTGGGTCAATTTATGCACAAGCGACCGCAGTGCGCCTTTCACTTTGCTCCCATCTCCCAAAATCCTCTCATTCGTGTCTCTAACAGTCCTAAGTGGCACTCTCGAAAGCGCAGTCAGCAGTTTTTGCGCCTTTACAGCGTCTAATATAGTCCCCTTTTTGACTAAATCCACATAGGAGCGCCACTGCTTGAAGGCGGTTTTGGGCTTTTGGGCGAATTTGTGGACGAGGGAGCGCAGGGCGCCTTTTACCTTGCTGCCGTCACCTATCAGTCTGGCAGTGGCGTCGCGCACTGTGCGCAGAGGCACTTTCGCTAGGGCTGATGCCAACTTCTGCGCCTTAACAGCATCCAGCACCTTCCCTTTCCTCACCTCCTCCACATAGAACCTCCACCTATTCAATGCCAACTTCGGCTTCTCCGTCAACTTCCTGACCAGTCCTCTCAGCACTCCCTTGACCTTGCTGCCATCTCCCAGCACTCTGTCATTCGCATCTCTCAAAACCCTTGCAGGGATTCTACTAAGGCTGGAAGCCAGTTTCTGGGCGCGGACTGCATCCAGCATTTTCCCGCCTTTTACGGAAAGGACGTATTTTTGCCACTTTTTGAGCGCGGATTTCGGCTTTTCGGTCAGTTTTTTGAGAAGACTGCGGAGAACGCCTTTGACTTTGCTGCCGTCTCCTAGAATGCGGTCGTTGGCGTCGCGCAGGATGCGGGTGGGGATTAGGGAAAGGGAGGATGCGAGTTTGCCGGCCTTCACTGCATCTAAAATCGCTCCTTTCTTTATCATTTCCACATAAGTGCGCCACTGCCTCAGGGCCACTTTCGGCTTTTCAGTCAATTTCTTCACCAGACTCCGCATCGCACCTTTAATTTTCGACCCGTCACCCATCAGTCTATCGCAAGCGTCTCTAATAGTCCGAGCAGGGATTTTCCCTAGTGCAATAGACAGCTTTTGAGCCCTAACTGCGTCCAGCACTTTCCCCTTTTTCACACTTTCCACGTATTTCTGCCAAACTCTAAGCGCTTTTTTCGGCTTTTCCGTCAATTTCTTGAGAATTCCTCGCATCACTCCTTTGACTTTCGACCCGTCACCTAGAATTCGGTCATTAGCATCGCGCACAGTCCTGGAAGGGATGCTAGAAAGTGCTACTGCAAGTTTCTGCGCCTTCACAGCATCTAACACTTTCCCCTTCTTCACACTTTCCACGTATTTCTGCCAAGTTCTCATCGCGTTTTTCGGCCTTTCAGTCAATTTCTTCATAATTCCTCGTAAAACTCCCTTAATTTTCGACCCGTCTCCAAGCATTCTATCATTCGCATCCCTCACAGTTCTAAGAGGAATACGCGCCAAAGCAACTGCAAGTTTCTGCGCCTTGACCGCGTCTAAAATAGTCCCTCTTTTAACAGTTTCCACATAGAGCCGCCAGCGTTTGAAGCCTTCTACAGGCTTTTGGGTGAGTTTCTTGAGCAAGCCTCTGAGTACGCCTTTGACCATGGAGCCGTCGCCTAGTAGCCGGTCTGAGCAGTTCTTCATAGTGCGTATAGGGATGTGACTTAGGGACATTGCCAGTTTCTGAGCTTTCACAGCCCCTAATATAGTCCCCTTTTGGACTAAATCCACATAGAACCGCCACTGTTTGAAGGCGGATTTGGGCTTTTGGGTGAGTTTGTGGAGAAGGGAGCGCATAGCGCCTTTGACCTTGCTGCCGTCGCCTAAGACCCTGTCATTAGCGTCTCTGAGTACCCGAGTAGGGATGCTGGTGAGGGTGGAAGCCAGTTTCTGTGCCCGGACAGCATCCAAAATCGCTCCTTTCTTGACTTGTTCTATATAGGACCTCCACTGAGCGAAGGCGTTTTTGGGCTTTTGAGTGAGGGTTTTCATGATTCCTCGCATAGCTCCCTTGATTCTGCTGCCGTCCCCCAGTACTCGGTCCAAAGAGCCTTTCAGAGTCCTGCTGGGGATGCGGTTCAGGCTGGAAGCCAGCTTCTGAGCTCTGACTTGGTCTAAAATAGTGCCCTTCTTGACGGCTTCTACGAAGGTTTCCCAGCGTCTGAAGGCGTTTTTAGGCTTTTCGATCAGTTTGTGCAGAAGTGACCTGAGGACTCCTTTGACCTTGCTGCCGTTGCCGATGACTCTTTCGAAGCCGTCTCTTAATATGCGTCCTGGTATGCTCTGCAAGTTGTTGCGAAGCTGCTGAGCTTTGAGTGCGCCGAGAATAGACCCCTTCTTCACCAACTGCACATACTCCCGCCAGTGTAGGAAGGCGCCCTTGGGCTTGGACATAAGTTGGCTCATTAGAGCCCGAATTGCGCCTTTGATTAAACTGCCTTCACCCAAAGTCCGGTCCACTGCAGACTTCAGCACTCTCGCTGGAACTCTCTCAAGGGATGCCCGCAATTGCTGCGCCTTGACCGCCCCCATGAGTTTCCCCCGCTTCACATCCTGTACATATCCTCTCCACCTCGCAAATGCAGACTTGGGTTTCTGCGTCAAAGAAGCCATCACAGACCTCATAGCTCCCTTGATCTTACTACCGTCTCCAAGCACTCTCGTATTGGCGTCCTTTAGGACTCTTCGAGAGACGTCTGTGAGGGAGTTGCGGAGTTGCTGGGCTTTGGTGGCGCTCAGGAGGCGGTTTTCCTTCACTGCGACTACGTAGTCTCTCCACAGTTTGATAGCTTCTTTGGGGCCAGTTTCCAGCCGGTACATAACCGCAGCCATCACTTTCGCCACTTTACTCTCCTTATGCGCAACCACCCTAACCGCCATGCCCATCCTCTTAAGCGGTCCTCTCAGCAGCGTAGTTTGGAACTTACTCGCCAAAAGCGCCTTTTTCAATCCATTCGCCGCATCCCAGTGCTTCCCATCCGAAGTGGCAGACCTCCACCGAGACAGAGCAGTCCTCGGCCCTTGTTCACATACATGGATCAGGTTTCTAAGGGTTCGTTTGACCAGAGAGGGGAGTTCCGTGACTGCTTGATAGGCGGATTTTAACTGCTTTTGCGGTAATTTGCTGAGGAAAAAGCGCAGTTTTTCGGATTTCACCAGGTCTAATAAACGGCCGTTTTTGACGTCTGTAGTATAAAGTCGCCATTTTCGAATGGCATTTAGCGGCTTTTGAAGCAATTTGTGCATCAAACTGCGCAAAGCGCCTTTCACGCGACTGCCGTCCCCCAACACCCTTTCATTGGCGTCCCTCAAAGTCCGCATCGCTATCTTCGTCAGAGAAGTGGCCAACTTCGACGCCTTCACAGCGTCGAAAAGCCTTCCAGAGCGCACATTCTGCACATAGAGTCTCCAAGTTTCAAAGGCGTCTTTGGGCTTTTGGGTCAATTTGTGAATGAGTCCCCGCATTGCGCCTTTTACCTTGCTGCCGTCGCCTAACACCCTGTCATTTGCGTCTCTGACGACCCTCATAGGCACTCTCATCAGAGCTGTTTTGAGCCTTTGCGCCTGCACAGCGTTCAGGATTTTCCCCTTTTTGACGCTTTCCACGTACCTTTTCCAGACCTGCAGGGCAGATTTGGGCCTTTGGACGAGTTGGTGGACCAGACTGCGCAGCTTCCCCTTGACCTTGCTGCCGTCCCCTAACACCCTGTCACTCGCGTCCCTCAGTACTCTAACCGGAATAGTCCCCAGGGCAGATACCAGCTTCGCTGCTTTGACAGTATCCAGCAGTTTCCCGCCCTTCACAGCTGTCACGAAGGCTTTCCACCGCAGTAGGGCGGACTTAGGCCGCTGGGTCAGTTGGTGCACTAGGCCTCTGAGCACTCCCTTGACCTTGCTGCCGTCCCCTAACACCCTGTCATTAGCGTCTCTGACAACTCTCATTGGTACTCTCAGTAGCGCTGTTTTCAGCCTTTGCGCCTGCGCTGCATTCAGGACTTTCCCCTTTTTGACGTTTTCCACGTAGGTGCGCCACTGGGAAAGGGCGTTTTTGGGCTTTTGGGTGAGTTTGTGGACGAGGGAGCGGATTGCGCCCTTTATTTTACTGCCGTCACCCAGTATTCTGTCATTTGCGTCCCTTACAGTCCTGACAGGGATACTCAACAATGCAGTTCGGAGCCTTTCTGCCTTCACACTGTCGAGGATCTTCCCCTTTTTCACCATTTCCACGTAAAGTCGCCACTTCTGCAGTGCGGATTTCGGCTTTTCTGTGAGTTTTTTCAGCAAACTGCGAATAGAACCGCGGATTTTGCTTCCGTCTCCCAAAATCCGGTCATTTGCGTCCCTCAGTCGTCTCAAAGGCACTCTAGAAAGCGCAAATCGCAGTTTTTCCGATAAAACCGCACTCAGAATTTTCCCTTTTTTCACGCTTTCCGCAAATTCTCTCCAAATTTTCAGTGCGTTTTTGGGTTTTTCGGTCAATTTCTTCAAAAGTCCTCTGAGAACTCCCTTTATTTTGCTTCCATCGCCCAGAATTCGGTCATTTGCGTCTCTGACAGTCCTGAGAGGGATTTTGCTCAGTGCAGTGGCCAGTTTTTGTGCCTTAATTGCGTCGAGAAAAGCGCCCTTTTTGACCAAATCCGTGAAAAGTCGCCATTTCTGCAGTGCATTTTTGGGCTTTTCGGACAGTTTCTTCAGTAATCCCCGAATAACTCCCTTAAATTTGCTTCCGTCGCCCAAAATCCGGTCACTAGCGTCCTTTAGCCGCCTTACAGGGATGCTTCCCAGCGATTTCGCCAGTTTCTGCGCTTTAAGTCCATTCAGCAATAGTCCTTTTTTCACGTTTTCCACGTATTTCCTCCACTTTTGCATCGCGTTTTTGGGTTTTTCAGTCAATTTCTTCAATAAGCCGCGAATTACTCCCTTTAGCGCACTGCCGTCGCCCAGAAGTCTGTTATTTGCGTCTCTGACAGTCCTAAGAGGGATTTGGCTCAGTGCAGTGGCCAGTTTTTGCGCTCTGGCTGAGTCCAAAATCCTGCCTTTGCGCACTTGCTCCAGGTAAAAGCGCCATTTGGCCAGGGCGACTTTGGGCCTTTCGGTCAGTTTCTTCAAAATGCCTCTGAGGACTCCTTTCAACTTGCTGCCGTCCCCTAGAAGTCGGTCTGAAGCGTCTTTAACCGTCCGCACAGTGATATTCCCCAAAGCCAAGACCAACTTCTGCGCCTTCACTGTGCTGAGCACCTTCCCTGCCTTGACTTCCTGCACAAACTCCCTCCACCGCGCCAACGCCCTCTTCGGCTTCTCTGTAAGTGTCTTCAAAACCCCCCTCAGTACTCCCTTTACCCGATTTCCGTCCCCTAAAATCCGCTCATTTGCCTCTTTTTGCAGTCTAAGTGGTATCTTGGAAAGCGAATTTCGCAGTTTTTCGCCTTTTACAGCCGACAAAATTTTCCCCTTTTTCACATCTGAAGCGAATTGCTGCCATTTCCTTAGGGAATCTTTGGGCTTTTGGGTCAATTTGTGAATGAGACTCCGAATTGCGCCTTTTACTTTATTGCCGCCGCCCAAAATCCTCGCATTTGCGTCCTTAATTGCCCGGTTTGGCACCTTTGCGAGGGCCAAAGCCAGTGATTTTGCCTTTGCAGCGGCCATTAAGTGGCCTTTTTTGACGTTTTGGACGTAATTTCGCCATTGGACGAAGGCGAATTTCGGCTTTTCGGTCAGTTTCTTGAGCAAAGAGCGAATTTTTCCTTTAAGAATATCGCCTTCGCCCAATAGCCGGTCTGAAGCGCTCTTTAAAGTGCGTGTTGGAATGCGAATTAGGGCAGAAGCCAGTTTTTGCGCTTTAATTGCGCTTAAAAACGTCCCTTTTTTGACGTTTTCTACGTATAAGCGCCATTTTCCAAGTGCGAGTTTGGGCTTTTCGGTTAGTTTGTGGAGCAGTCCTCGAAGCACTCCTTTCACACGACTGCCATCTCCTAAAACCCGCTCATAGCTACTCCTCACCGCCTTCACTGCCATATTCTGCATAGTTTCCTTCAATTTCCTGGCTTTCAGTCCACTCAGTATCGTTCCCTCCTTCACTGCTGCCACAAACCCCCTCCAAGTCTGAAAAGCCCTCTTCGGCTTCTCTACCAGTTGGCTCAAAATTGCCCGAATTGCGCCTTTCGCCAAATTTCCCTCTCCAATAAGTCTGTCCGAGGCTGATTTCAGCACCCTCAAAGGCAACTTTTGTAGTGAATTTCTCAAGTTTTGTGCTTTCACCGCTCCTAGCAATTTCCCCTTTTTGACGGAAGACACATAATCACGCCAGAGCTGGAAGGCGGACTTCGGCTTGGAGCTGAGGGAGGAAAAGAGAGAGCGAATTGCGCCCTTTATCAGACTGCCGTCCCCGGAAATGCGCATATTTGCGTCGCGGAGTCTGCGGGTGGGGATGGAGATGAGGGCGTTTTTCAGCTTTTGGGCCTTGGCTGCGTCGAGGATTTTCGAGGTTTTGATGAGTTGGACGTATTCTCGCCACTTCTTTAGCGCTTCCTGAGGTCTTTTCCTGAGTATGAAAACAGCATGTTTTATCGACCCCAAAGCCGCATTTCTCCCCACCAGCCTATCAAATGTGCGTTTAGTCTGCTGTAACGGCAGCTTATCCATGGCATTCTTCAGCTGCAGTCCCTTCACATCCACCCCTCTCTCCGGCTTCTTCACAAGTCCACTGCGCAGCGGCTTCCTCGCCACCTTTTCCAACGTATGTGTCAACTTCTGGCCTTTCCGCACCCTTTGGGCCTCAGTCTTCAGCAGACTTTGCTTCCACCGGTCCACCGCTCTCTGCTCAGACCCCTGGATAAACAGGACAAACGACCTTAAAGCGCTCTTCACACGTTCGTCCCTAGCCACAAGGCTCGCATAGGCAGATCGAAGGGTTAACTTGGAGATTCCAGCCAGTAGTTCTCGTAGACTCTGTGCCTTTATAGCAGTTAGCAGCTTCCCTTTTTTCACTGCACTGACATAGTCCCTCCAGGTTGAAAAGGCGTTTTTAGGGAGTTGCTCGAGGCGCTTGCCTAAGGAGCGCAAAGCGCCTTTGACGCGGGAGCCGGAGCCGATGCAGCGCTCGAAGGAGTCTTTGAGTGTGCGGGTGGGGAGGGACAGGAGGACGCTTTTGAGCCTGTAGGTGTTGCTCAGGTCCATGAGACGGCCTTTGTGGATGGTTTCGACGTATTGACGCCAGCGGGAGAGGGCGTTTTTCGGCTTTTGCTCCAAAGTCCTCAAAATGGACCTGAGCACTCCCTTCAACTTCGACCCCTCCCCAACCGTCCTTTCACACGCATCCTTGACAGTCCTCCTCACCACTTCCTCCAGCGTCTTCCTCAGCCTCATCGCCTTCCCCTGGTCCATCAGCTTCCCCTTCTTTATATCCTCCACGAACTGCCGCCATCTGATGAATGCAGCTTTCGGCTTGCCTTCTAAAGCCTTGATCAGTCCTCTGAGCTTCCCTTTGACTTTGTCTCCGTCGCCCAGGACTCTTTCACTTGCGTCTCGGAGAGTTCTGCGGGAGATGTCGCTGAGGGTGTTTTTCAGCCTTTGGGACTTTACTTGGTCTAATAGAGCGCCGCGGGCGGTGGCAGATACGAAGAGTCGCCAGGTCTCGAAGGCGCTCTTTGGCCCGCTGGTGAGAGAGTGGGTGATTGCGCGGAGTGCGCGCTTGACCTTGTCTTGAGTTGTAAGCGCGATGCGGGTGTATGCGGGTCGGAGAGCAGTCAGGGAAACCATAGAAATACGCGCAAAGAGCGACCTGCCCTTCGCCATATCTGCCGTTTTGACGGTTTTGAAGGTTTTCATGGTCTTGGACATAACCACATTCCCCAGTCTTTGCAGCACTTGCGCCCCTGCAAACACTCCAGCCGTCCTTTTCTCTCTCTTCATTTCCCCCTTCCTCCCACTATTGTCCTTCCACCTCCTCACCACATGCCTCAATCTCTTCTTCCCCACAATCAGTGCATTTCCAAAGGTCCGCTCCGTCTCTATGATCTTCAGGTGGGCTGCGTGGGTTCGCCAGCGCTCCAGGACTTCGTGCAGCATGATGTTTTTGTTCTTGACCAGGAAGTTGAAGGCGCGGATTTGGATGGCGTCTGCGTCTTTGACGATGTAGGGGGGAGTGAAGACGCGCTTTGTCTTGGAAACGAAGATTCGGTTGAAGACGGCGACTGTTTTCAGCAACTTCGAGTGGTCCGAGCGCGCCTTATCGTCAATAGTGACCTTATGCCAGCGCAGCATCGAACTATGCGGCATGTCCGAAAGACGGAAAATAATGTTCCTTATCGCACCTTTGTATATAGCAGAGCGGCCAAACAGCATTTTCCGCTTTACTGCCTGATGAGACCACTTTTCCATCACTTGTCTTTGGCCGATGTTGGCGCGGTCGAGGATTCGGCTCAGAGTGAGCATTTTCTGGTGGTATTTGACCTTGTCCTTCTCGGAGACCCAGCGAGTTAGTACGTCCTTGAGCAGCTGATCCTTCGTCTTCATCAGCTTCTTAATTTGCCTCCTCAGTATCTCATCCGCGTCTTTGACGATATAAGGCGGCGTAAAGGTGCGATGCGCCTTTTTCGTCAAAATCCTGGACAGGCAAATAAGCATTGGGCCGATTTTCCTGGCCTCCTCGGCTCCTTTGGCGGCTTGGGTGTTCCGGGCCCAGAGTTCGAGCTTGCTGCGTATGGCTTTTCGGAAGATTTTGAACCCGCGACTGAGCAAAACTCGCTTGAAATCGGTGTTTTTGAGGACTTTGGGCACTACTGTGGCCCACTTCCGGTATGCGAGTTCCCTTGTGAGTGGGTCGGGGGTGATGATTCCGTCCACCCGAGCCACAATGCGTGCAAACCGCTGGATTCCGGAGTTGCTGAGCGTTACTTTGACGGAGTTCAGAGCGAAGTTGAGCGGTTTGCGGGCTTGTTTTAGCAGAATTGCGGAAAACTGCTTGGCTTGGGCTGTTCTGTCCTTCTTGACTGCGTCTAAACCCACTCTTAGTCGAGATCTTGCGACGAACTCCAGGGCTTTTTCGAACTTCGTAGGCCTATACAGGTCCACATGGTCCTCTTGCACCCTTTCCTTCCACCGCATAAGCACAGTCTCCAGTCCCTGCTTCGTCTTCTGAGCATTTGCCTGCAGACTCAGCAGTGAAATAGTCATTTGGGGACTGATACTAGCCTTGTTCACTGCAGCTTTGAGGTCGCTGATAGCCCCCACTCTCTGTGTGTCCACAGCTCTTCTGAGCTGCGAGACCAGCCGCTTGCAGACTTCGGACTTCAGCGCGAGTTGGTGCTTGAGGGCGGTTTCTGCCTCTTGGAGGGCCCATTTGTGGGCCATTATGGCGGAGAGGGAGGAGGAAAGCGCGTTTCTGCGGGCCAGTTGGAGGTTGGCAACGGCTAGTTTGAGGGTGGTGGACTTTAAAGCTGGGCGAATTTCCGCAGCTGAAAAGAAGCCATTGAAGGCCCTCCTAGCGGCCGAGTGCAGTGCCGAATCAAGCTTCAGCAGTCCTTTCGCCCCTGCCACAATGCGTTTCGCGCTGATTTCGCCTGTTTTTCCGAGCAAATAGCTCTCCCAGCGACTCATTTCCCCATACACCAGTCCCTTCCCACTGGGGCCCAAGCCTGCTTCCAGGCGCAGAGTGCTGCTTAGGCCCTTGGCGACGTTTTCCAGGTAAAGCAGCACTAGCTGGGAGTTGTTGGCGTCGTAGGTGCCGGCTTTGGCCTGGACTTCGATGTGGGAACGGAGGCTGCGCTGAGCCTTTAAATCGCTGCTACGGAGACGAGTGCCCAGAGTAGACACACTCCGCTCGAAGGCGGGGACGTCAGTCACTTCCCCCACTAGAACCGAATCTAGCAGTTTGAGAAGGTCTGGACTTGCCATTTATTACTAGCCATGCATCCATGAGTCCTAACGACTCCCAGGTTAAAAGGGAAAACATCGCAAAACCGCTCCAAAAGTCTCTGGACAGTCAAAGACATATAATTCCATTTCTCAGAGTATTGTCCGTTCCCGGGTACCAGAACCTTAGGGAAAGCATCCTGTTAACTCCTGGGTATTTGTCTACCTGTCTAGTTGGGAATAAAGGCTGTTAGAGGGAATTTGCCCACTTTTCCCCTATATCCCACATTTCCTTGTAACCTGGCCACCCCTTCCCGCCCTAGTTCTACCAGTTCCCTTCCTCGCGCCTACCACCAACGCGGGTATATAAAGATGACCGAAGGGACTGGTCTTAAACGTGCCCTTTCCCTGGACTGCTCCCCCGTTCCCTCCCCGAAACAGGCCCTTTCCACCCCTCCAGCTGCCTTTTCCACGCTCTCAGTGATCAGTCCGCAAGGCTGGGCCAAGGCCATAGTGTCCATCCCCCGGCTGGGCAGTCTGCTGGAAGACACGAACGAAGACACAGAGTTGGAGTCGGAGGTGTTTAGGACTGGAGATGGGAAGGAGTGGCAGATTGTGGTGAGGCCGTATAGTCAGGGGCAGCCCAATATAGGCATTTATATACGGCTTTGTAGTGAGTTGCTGGCGGAAATCCGCCAAACAGTCAACTACACTCTGGAGGTGTACACCAACTCCGCGGAAACGAAGCTGGTGAGAGAGGTGATGTTCTACCACAAGTCCACCTTCAGTGCGGAAAACCTCACTGCCGGGTACCCCAGCGCCCTGCCCCACAGCAAGTACCGCCCCAAGTTCCCAAACACCTGCTTCATCGACCTGGTGCTGAAGCCTACGACCTTCAGCAAGGAGTCCAAACAGCGCACTCACTGTGTCGGCCTGGTGAATGAGGGCACCACTTGCTACCTGAATTCCCTACTACAGACCTTCTACTTCATTTCCCAGTTCCGCAGAGCTGTTTACAACATGCCGGTGGACCAGTCGGATTCAGAGTCGATTCCCCTGGCTTTGCAGCGGGTTTTCTATCATTTGCAGTATGATAAGGACGCGGTGGCCACGAAGGAACTGCTGGAAAGCTTTGGCTGGGGAGTGGACGAGTTCAACACTCAGCACGATGTGCAGGAGTTCAACTGCACTTTGAGTGCGTGTTTAGAGCGAAAGATGAAAAACACAGCCTCGGAAGGCACTTTTTCCCGGCTATTTGAGGGCACAATGGTGAACTTCATAAAGTGCGACCATGTGGACTACACAAGCACCAGGGAAGAGAAGTTCCTAGACCTGCAACTGAACGTCAAAGGCCTTTCCACCCTATACGACAGCTTCGACAAGTACGTGGAAGTGGAGACTCTCACAGGGGACAACCAATACGACGCAGAGACCTTTGGCAGGCAAGACGCTAAAAAGGGAATCAAGTTCCGCTCCTTTCCGCCTGTTCTGCAGCTGCAGTTGAAGCGCTTTGAGTACAACTTCCAGACTGACTCCATGCATAAAGTCAACGACCACTTTTCCTTCCCTGCGAAGCTGGACCTGAACAGGTACACTGCCAGTCCTGCGGACTACTCCTATACCCTGTTTTCCATACTCGTGCACACTGGCAGTGCCAATGCAGGCCACTACTTCGCCTTCTTGCGGCCAGACTGCGGCAAATGGCTCAAATTCGACGACGAAGTGGTGGAAACCGCTTTGGAAGAGTACGCCTTTTTGAGCAGTTTCGGAGGGGAATTCCGCCAATTAGCAGTAGATGAAGCCAGCAACGAGGTACAATTCACCTCTCAAAAGAACGACATGTCCGCCTACATGCTCGTCTACATCCAAGACTGCAGGATCCAAGACACTCTCCAAAGCCCGATCCTGCACTGCGACATCCCCCAGCAGCTGCACACCCTGTTCACTGAGGAGGAAGAGGAGAGGGAGAAAGTCAAGCAGACGGAAATCCTGCAGACACAGATGTGTAGTGTGTATTTTGTGGCTTTTCAGATGATTAGAGGCTGGAATAGGCCGGGAATTACCACTTCGGAGTCGGAGTTTTCTGCGGGAAATGCCACTTTTAAGCATGAATCCCGCAGAAGACTGAAACTCGTGCTTCCGAAAAGCTTAAAAGTGCGGGATTTGCGGCAAATGTGGAAAAAGAAGTACAATTTGGCCTTTTTGCGCTTCTGGACGTTCACTCCCGGCTTCAGAAACTGGGAATTCAAGGAAGCGAAGGACGACGACGACCTGAAATTCGCTCTTTGCTCCAACGACAGCCAAACCAAGGCCGTTTTTCTGGACTTTCCGAAGGAAGTCGCACTATTTAAGCCGCTTGCTGTGGCGAATTGCAATGGGGAACTGTGGGAGTTCAACGAGGACTTGCTGCAAGCGCCTCCGCAGGAGCCGAAGGTGGAAAGCGGGTACATGCTCAGGTCCCAAGAGGGAATTCCGGTGTTTCTGAAGTGGTTTTTCTGTGATGAAACCGGCCCTCATATCCGGCTTGTGGGCGTAATGTCCCAAACTCCGTCTTTGACTATGAATCAGGCCCGGGCGCTTATACTGAAAGACGAACATATCGAGGGAGACGTGCAGCTCAATTTGTACCACGAAAAGTGCACTTCCAAAGCCAAAAGCTTCAACGTCCGCCTCTACAACCCTCCCATGAACATCGAAATGACCACGCGCATACAGCAGCCGCTAGGCCATAAGTACATAAAACTCGACCCTGGAGATGCACTGATAGGCGAAATTCTGCCTTTGAAGCCTGCAGACAACTACGAAGACGCGAGGAACTTCATCGAGTCTATGCAGGATTTAGGCACTTTGGTGTGTATTCATAGGGACAAGTTCGCCCGGCCGATGATTACCACATACTGCAAAAGCTTCATGGACCAGCACTATAGAGACTCCCGCTTCGCAATGGACGCGAAGCTGAGCTGGACTGTGCGGGAAACGATGGAAAGCGTGGCTACGGAGCTGAGGGAGTTCGATGCGACTTTGACCTGGGAGCAGGTGCAGCTATACAGCTTTGATGAGAGCAGGAGGGTAATGAGTGAAACAGCTTTTCCACTGCCTGAAGAAAACTCTATTAGTCCTAGGTCGAAAAGGCCGATTACGCTGGCGCAGTTGATGATTGAGCCGAATTTCCTGCACTTTGACCTGTTGGAGTTCCCCATTGGGAAGGTGGCGTCGGGACTGATGGCGCAGGTGCTGCTTTTGGACGAAAACCACTGCATTCAGAAGCAAATCAATGCAGTTGCAAGTCCACACAGCACAGTTTCCGACCTAAAGCGGCTCATTTGGCCGCAACTAAAGGAGCAGTTCAAGTGCGACCCCGGCCAAGTGGTGTCTCCGGACTCAGTGCACGCCTACCTAATGCAAGCCTACAGTCGCCACTACATCTACGAAGTCCAAGACTCCCTCAAGCTGGACGAAGTGCTCCTCCACAGTCGATACCAACTCGTATTCCGCCTCGACCCTCCAGAAGAAGACCTCCTCCGGACAGACTCCGACCACTACTCCCGACTATTCGGATTTCACAATTACCCCGACTTCCGCCAGGCCTTTTTCCTCTACGTATCTGTAAGTCCTATATTAGACCTCGGAGACCACGGCTGAGGTCTGTAGGAGGCTGAAGGCCACTGCTGCAGGGGCGAAGGTGAAGGTGTACACTTATGTGATGCACAGGGAGGAGAGCAGAGGGTATGAAGTGGTGAAGAACACGGTGGTGGAGGAGGGTGAGGAGCTGTATTTGGAGAAATACGATGAAAAGCTGCAGTTGGCGCTGGAGTATCCGAAGGGAAACCGAGGGGAGTTGCGGATTAAGGACGATTAGAGTGTAGAAAGGGGGAATTCGACTTAGCAGCCTATTTAAATCCCTACTATGGACTTCGAGGCCAGAGAAGCGCTCAGAACCGCAATCGCCAAGGCGGAAATCGAAACAACCCTCGCAGAGCAAGAGATTTCAGAGTGGCGCAGGGAGCAAGTGCTCCAGCGCACAGGGCCTGACAGCCAAAGAGGCAGAAGAATCGCCCAATTGAAGGCCTCTCCGCTGGGGAAATTGGACTGGGACAGGCAGTATGTGAGTGCTTTGAATGAGGAAAGAGAGGGAAGTGGGCGGTTTCGGACGCCTGGAAGTCCCTTTGAAAGTGACCGGGAGGCGCATTTTCGAAAGGGAAATGAGGGGAAGGAGGGCGATTTGGAGGAGGAAAAGAGGAAAATGCTGGCTACGCTGGAGGCCAAGATTGAGACTGTGAAGGCCAAGGTCAAGCGGAAGGAAAAGGCGAAAGTCGAAGCCTTGAAAGCAGAGATTTTAGCCGGAAACCGAAGAGAAGACGAGTTAAAAGCAGCTCTGGACCGCTCCAAATCAACCGAGTCCCAGCTCAAGTCTCAACTTCAAGCCCTGCAGTCCCCCGCCCCCCGCCAATCCCCCTACACAGCTGACCTGTCCTGGGGCCGAGACAGGAAGGCGGATGGAGCAGCGGAGTTGGAAGTGGAGCGGAGACGCAGGGAAGAGGCGGAATCGGCCTACTGCGCTACTGCTTTGGAACTGAATCAAGAGAGAATCCGCTTCCAAGAGGCCTCTGAGTCGCCCTATCAATCCGCTCTAATTGCACTAGAAGACACAATCCAGCGCCTTACACAAGAGAACCAGAGTCTATTCACCCTGCACAAGTCCGACCAAGAAGTCATAAAGCGTCTTCAGACCCGCCTTGACTCAACTCTCAGTGAAAGGACCACTGCCCGCAGTCGCTCCCCCATACTTCACTCTGCAAAGCCAGACTCAAGCCTAGGAAAGACAGAGGAAATGAGGAAGTTCTATGAGGAGAAGTGTGCAGGTCTGAGGAGAGAGCTGGAAAGATGGAGAGACAAAGCAGCGCTGTTGGTGTCGAGGTATAGGGGGAAGCTGGGGAGACTGAGGGAGGAGTGGAAGGCAGTGAAGGAGGAGGTGGGGGAGTATAGGCGGGAGGTGCAGAGGGAGCTGGAGCGGAGAAGCGAAGTCACAGCTGCCTATACCTATCGAAAACATCGATAGATAGCATTGTTAACTAAGGAGATAGTACAGCAAGCAATGCTTCCTTCTGCATGTTTCAACGTGCATAGAATCCAACCTCCGAATATATTCAATGGAAAGGAATGTCTACAAAAAGGGACGAAATAATAGAATATGGAAGTCCGTGTTCAACTGCTTTCAGAAGAGCCCAGCACTCAGCCAAGCACTACATCCTCTGTTTCCTCCTCACAGGACGACAACGTCCTCAGTAATTCAAGCCTAACTATTCGAACTGAAACGGCATCTCAAGCCCTATTATCCTTAAATCCCTTTACAACACGCTTGGAACCTAATGACACGGTGATCAGTCTGAAGCGGACTATTCACGAACGATGGAGCGTCCATCCGAAGCAGATGCAGCTTCGCTATTACGGGGAGTTACTCGAAGATAATCAGCTGATCATGACATATGAGATACTGCGCGATGGTATAGTGGTGGTGGAATTGGAGTCTGCAGTCGTTTCTTTGGTTATTGCCTGTCCTACAGGTCAGAAGGTGCTTGTGATTGATATAGATTTGAACTGTAAGGCTGAGCGTCTGAGAGAATGTGCGACCGCGGGCTTAGAGAACAGCAAGCTTAAAGAACACCTAAGGCTCTTTTTTCAGAAAAAGGAGATAAATTGGAAGGACCAGCTAAGAACAATTAAAGGCCTGGAAGATAGAAGTGAGCTCTCCACCGGAATTAGACTGCACGTCAATATTCCTCAAATAGGAGAGGTGAAATACGTAGTAGACCTAAGTTGGACGGTGAAAACACTAAAGGAGCAAATCAAAGGTTTAACAGCCCACCAAATAGCGATTGGAAATCTGGTGTTTAGGGAAAGAGATTTAAACTTGGACATGGTTTTGAGAAATGTGCCGGATTTGGATGATGACGAAACCCTAAAGTTCATGCTAACAGAAGTCGGAGGCTATTTAGATTGCTCCGATTAGCGTTAATACTCGAAATATGTAGACATAATGGTAAATTGTGCAATATGCAGAGAGCCCGATGCTCAGCTCCGAGTATGCAGCAAAGACGCTACTCACCTAGTGCACTTGCCCTGTCTTCAGCAAATGCTGGATGGCATAGCTTGGAGCATGAGAGATTTCAACTGTCCGTCTTGCCCGAACAGAGAGCCACTATTACTCAGATTTATCTTGAGCTACGAGAATCAAGGCCTTACCATCCAGAACAAGACGAAGCTGATTATTGAGTACTCGAAAAGACAAGTCCTCGCCAATCTATCTTCCGACAAAATGATCGTGTGAGGGCTATTTTAGGACATGCTGTCGATGTAAAAACGACATCGTTGTTTTGAAGGACTGCAGGGACGTAGAGTGTTTCTGCGGGTACAAATTCCTTGCGAACTGCCAAGGTGGGCATAGTGAACTCCAGCCCTGCACCCAGAAACCCAAGGGCTACAATGCTGAGACAAAACAGTACGTTTCTTACTGCCCGCTGTGCAACTTCCCCAGCTTAAGGAAGAAGGCTTGCTCAATGATGTCCTGCGACAGTTCTTTCTGTCACGGGTTGACGTACTACTGCCAGTTATGTCAGAAGGTGTTGGTAGGGCAAACTAGATGCAACGATTGCCAAAGTAAGGAATACGTTCGACTTCCCTAGTAATAGTTCTTTGAAATGTATACATAAAAGACCAACTTGCTTCGATACGGCCTATGACAGTGCGACTCTGTCAATGATGGCTCTCACACTAACTAGGCCGATACAGGAACAGCTGTGGACTAATGCTCGAGAAGTGTGAAGCCTTGAGTCAGTCCTAAGAGTGGAAATACTCTAAGATAGGCAGAAAAGGCGGCTCGGTAATGCTGGATAAGGTCTTAATAGTTAAACAGTCTGAAAAGCGCCCCTCCAGTCCCAACAGATAGAGATATTGGGCTAGTTCTCACACAGCACCCGAGTATCCCCGTTCTAGAGGCTGAGTTGTTTCATTAAATCAGTCTTCAGCTATATTTTTACTTCGATATCGGTAAATAGATGCAAACCCTTCTCAACACGTTCGTTACTAGGCAAGGAAAAGCAATCCTCCTAGCCTATTCACTCTATTTGTGATAATTTCTCGCAATTCCCTAGCTGACAAACGAAGCCAGTGCAAAGTCCGCTGCAATGCTTATCCAGCACTAGCAGGACGTTGGTATCTACGGTCTCGGCAGACTCCCTCCAGTACCATTTCAATTACTTCAACGTCTACAAAAAGGACTTTATGTCAATGTCTACAATATAATTATGCAAGTGAACGTTCAGCACCTGGACAATGCACCGAGATTTCCTCCCTTGTCACTGTCGCTTCCTGACAGCTCCAAGCTAATTGACCTGAGAAAAGCCATTCATAAGGAATGGAAACTTCACCCGAAGCAGCAACTGCTGAGTTACCGCGCCGATCCGTTGGAGGACGACAACAAGCTGATTGTAGCTTACGAAATCATGCCTGAGGACCCAGTTATGCTCGAGCTTACGACAGCAACTATCTCTGTGGTAATTACCTGTCCAAATGGAGAGAAAGCGACAGTGGACAACTTGGACTTGAATGTACCCGTTGAAAGCATTCGAGAGCAGGCTTCCAAAGGACTTGGGGGCGGAAATCTCAAAAACCATCTGAGACTGTATTTCGGAAACGCAGAGGTCACATGGAAGAGTCCATTCGCAGCTATTCTAGGACTGGTAGACGGAAGTGAGCTCTCAACAGGGATTTGTCTTCATGTTGTAATCCCCCCGGAAAACAAAAGAATCAGGTGTACAAAGGTGGATCTCAACTGGAATGTGAAGACACTCAAAGACAATATCAGGGGGCTGCCTGCTCATCAGAGAAATGTGCTCATGCTGACGTTTAAAGGACTGGATTTGACTCCTGGTACGGTTTTGATGAATATACCGAACTTGGATGACGATGATGTGTTCGAGTCTCGATTGAATGAAAAAGGAGGGTCTTTAGCCTAGGTCTAATTTAGAGCTCTACAAAAATATGTAGACAATAATGGTAAATTGTTCCATATGCAAAGGTCCTGATGCTCCGTTTGGAGTGTGCAGCAACGCAACTCACTTGGTGCATCAAGAATGCCTCCAAAACCTGTTTGACCAGGCTGGCGCTGATGTGGAAATGCTCAAATGTCCGACCTGTGGAAAAGAACTGACTCTCAGGTCCATCCTAGGCTTTGAACGGCGAGGAATTGTGATCAGGAACAAGCTGGAAATGATAACTGAGCTTTCGAAAAGGAAACTCCTCACCAGCCTAGGCACTAACAAGATGATTGTGTAACAGCTACTTTAGCACATGCTGTCAGTGCCAAAGCACTATGATTGTCCAGAAAGACGTTCAGAATGTTTTGTGCTTCTGCGGGTACAGCTTCCTTGCGAAGTGCAGAGGCCAACATAGCGGAGACAGGCAGTGCAGTCCGAGACCGGTGGGCTACGATGAATCCACACGCAGATATGTTTCTTTCTGCCCATTGTGCAATTTCCCTAGTTCCAGAGCCAGCTCATGCTCATTGGTGAAGTGTGACAGTTCCTACTGCTGCGGGTTAACCTCGTACTGCCAGATTTGTCAGAAAGTGTGGGAAAGAACACCGTACTGCAATGAATGTTGGCCAGCGGATGTTAAATACTCGCGTAGTTTATAATAATACTCTTCAATGTCTACAAAAAAGTCGAGACTTGTCCTCAAGAAAGTTGCCGGTGTTCCAAAAAATCGAGCCCCGGAAAGAAATGTACAGATCTCCAATTGCTCGGCCTTCACTTCTCTGCTAAAGACATTGATACTCCGTCGCTTTCACCGCTGTTGGAAAGCCTTAGAGGCTTTCCGCCAATCGGAAAGCAAAGTTGCATCTGACACAGACAGAAGGGAGGACTTGCTCACACACATTGACAGGCTAGAACTAGTCCGCTGCACCGATCTGCAGCAGACTTCCCTCCTTTGCCCCGCCTGCAATATTCAACTAAGTCTGAGAGCTCGGAACGAACCACTCAAGGAAACTTGCCTTCCGCAGCCAATTGCAAGTACTAACTCTCATGCTAGAAGAGCACAAAGCCAGCAACCCTACTTCAAAGTGTAATTGCGATATAGAAAGTGCAGTGAATGCGGTCTCGTTATCTCATGCAAAAGCACGCAATCTCAAGTTATTTGTCATTGCGGAAATGATATCAAAGGGGAAAAGAAGTCGGAAGTCGGCTTGTCTATGCCACCTATCAGTACCGAAGCTATTATTGAAGAGAAAGTGAAGCCGGAAAGTACCAGAAACTGCCCAAGTCGTTGCGAACCTCGCCTAAATCCTCCTGACGGCAACCTACATGCCATGGGACTGACAAATGTTGGTATGAGTTGCTTTATAAACTCAGTGCTCAATAGTCTTTACTTCGTTCCCCAGTTCTATCAGTACTTCTACGCTGTCACTGCGGAGACAACACTAGTGACTCTTATGAAAAAGTTCGTTACGAAGTATGGGAAAGAGAAAATCGCGCGTCCGCTACTGGGAGAGATTGCCGAACATTTCCCTAAGTTCCCTATTGGAGCGATGGGCTCGGCCTTCGACTTCCTCAGAAGTTTGCTGAATGGGATAAATGAAGAGACCCAGGAGAGACCTTCCACCAGTTCAGTACTGCACGCCTACGGATCCAGGTCTTTCCATGACATATTCTCTATCCTTATTGAGGAAATGCGAAAGTGCAGTGTGTGCAACCACACTACAGTTACCAGCTTATTCGAAACGCCAACGCTGGATTTTAACATTGCTCAGTCTCACCCAGTCCGAGTAGGGCGCGACAAGCTGCCTTCTAGAGCTTCGCTGCCTTTGTCATTAGACGCTTTCCTTAGTGAGCAAGCCGACTCACCAGAAAATATGCATACTTGCCGCAACTGCAACCAAGACCAAATTCACATTAACAAGAAATCCATCAAACGGATCGGCTCCGCAGTCGTTATTTACCTTCAGCGCTTTACATCGTTGAATCCGCAGGCTTTTGTCACTGTTCCACATACTCTAGATATGTCGAAATATCTCAAAGGAGCGGGGTCGTATTCGCTGTGCTCTGTGATTCATCACTCTGGTGATCTTAACTGGGGGCACTATAAATGTTTTGCCCTTTCAGCTAAGGGGTGGATGTGCTTAAATGATGAAAAGGCGACTTTCTTGAGGGATCCCTGGAGTGAGATAAGCGCCAGTACACTTTTCATCTATCGTTTAGAGTAATAATTCACTGCGAGAATGTCTACAAATATAAATGGATAGCATCGAGGAAATTATAGGATCTGCGATAGTCATGATCGACTTTAGCGAGTTTGACATCGAGCCTAGTCGCATCAGAAACAAAATATACGAATCCTGCACCAAAACTGCCTCCTACTTATTCGGCTCTACTGCAGCTAGAAACACAACTTCCCACACTGCCCTGCAAAGAACTCGTGAAATAGGCACTTTGTGGAAAGTGCCTGCAGGCAACCATAGTATGGGACTGGCTAATGTAGGCTTGAGTTGCTTTCTCAACTCTGTGCTGAACTGCCTCTACTTCTTGCCTCCGCTTTATCACTCCTTCTCCACTTTCAATCAAGCGAAACTCACAGGACTTACAGTGCTAATTTGCAGATTTGTTCAGATATATGGCAGGTGGGGAATACCCGAAAAACTGTTAGTAGATATCCGCGAGTGTTTTCCTGAGTTTCAAGATACAGCCATGAAATCTGTTTACGGCTTCCTGCTATCCGTCCTTCAGCTACTGAGGGAAGAGTCTTTTCAGTTGCCAACGCCTGTCGCAGGCCTTTCTATCAGCGATATATTTAATTTGTCAGTTGAGGCAACTCGGACGTGTTCAGTATGTCAAGCCTGTGTTTCCAGCCCTATGCAGTTGCAGTTCTTATCACTCACTCTATCCCCGAGTCACGGAGATCTGTCTCTTCTTTCCTGTCTGCAGGGCTTCCTGGCTGAGGAGAGAGACACTGAGGCCAATACTCACCTCTGCAGAAGGTGCGAGTGCGAGCAAATACATATACTCCGCAGGAGAATTACGCACCTTGGCGCAGCTCTCGTGATATACCTGCAGCGCTACAACTCCGCAGACCCAGAAGCGCAAGTCACCGTTCCAGCGAGTTTGGACCTGTCAAAGTGTCTACCTGGGGCAGGGGAGTACTCCCTGAGCTCTGCAATTCGCCACAGCGGCAGTCTGGAGTGGGGACACTACACCTGCTGTGCGAAGGCCGGGAACGGCTGGATGCACTTCAATGACAGCTGTGCTCAGTTCGTAGACTTTCCACAAGACTTCTTCAACAGCAGTACTCTCTTCGTATATGTGCGAGTTTCTAAGCTAATCCTCTAGCGGAATGTTAGTAGTCGCCGAGTGCATACAATTGCCATAGCCAGAACAATACAGACAGTTACCCAAGTCAGATATTGAACTCAGACTGTTCTATCTGTGTCTACAGCCTAGGTCTTTCCTGCATCTGTATCAGCAACTTCCCGTGGTTCTCGCCTGTGAATAGCATCCTCAAACCTGCAGGCGCCGCTGCTAGTCCGTCTAGCACGTGTTCCCGGAACTTTATCTTCTTCTCCGCCACCCACTTGCTCAGCTCGCTCCTCGCATAAGCAAACCTATTGACAAAATTCCACACTATGAAGCCTTCCACAGTCGCAGACTTGGAAATCAAAATCCTATATGGCACTCACGGGTAATGATAAATAGGCGGCACTATCTGTTCATTGTAGGAACACAAAGCCCCACAAAGCACTACTCTGCCGAATCGATTTATATTGGCAATTACTGCGTCCAGTATAGCGCCTCCCACGTTGTCGAAGTAAATATCGACTCCCTGGGGACAGAGGTGCTTGATGGCCTGGGTGAGGTTTTCGGTTGTTTTGTAGTTGATGCAGGCGACTGCGCCTAGGTCTTTGGTCACCCAGTTGCATTTGTCGTCAGTGCCAGCTATACCAATCACGCGAAGTTGCTTCATTCGTGCAAGCTGGCAAACCAGGGAGCCGACAGAGCCCGCGGCAGCAGATACCACAATAGTTTCCCCCTTCCTCGGCTTGGCAATTTCAAAGAAGCCGAAGTACGCAGCCATGCCATTGATGCCCAGCACTCCCAAGTAGTTCCTAGGGTTGTCATAACTTGGAATCTTGGTCAGCACACCCGCCTTCACTTTGGCTATCTCCTGCCACCCCAGCAAGCCGAACACCCTGCAGCTCGGACTGAACAGCGGACTTTTGCTTTCCAGCACTCTGCCTATGCCGTAGGAAGTCACGACTGCGCCTACGGCCACTGGGTCGTAGTAGGTCCTTCGGCCGGAAATCCACATTCGCTGCGCTGGATCGACGGCAATCCAGTCCACTTTGACCAGTACTTCGCCGTTCTTTAGGTCTGGCTTGAGGTCTTCCTCCACCACTTCGAAGTGCTTGGGCTCCGGCAGCCCAGTGGGTCTTTTGACCAGAATGACCTTGTGGTTGAGTACCATAGTGCTGGGTTTATGAGAACTACCTTGTTATCCAGTCTTTCCTCTGCTTCAGGCCTGCTCCTCCCCGGCAAGCGTCCCAGGCCCTATATTTAAATGGCTGACTATTGGCAAAAGACCATCGACGTATACGGCGGGCTGATCGCAAAGCCGAAACTGACCGAAAAGCTGCTAGTGAAGCCGCCCTTCCGCTTCCTACACGACCTGATCATGGCAGTCATGGGCGCCACCGGCTTCCCCCAAAACCTCTACACAGAGGCAGAGTGTGACTCCGCCAATGTTACCGACAAAGAGGCAAAGGTCGCCTTCCTGGACAAGATTATCAGACATGTGGAAGCCACGATGGGGGAGGAAACCGGCTGCAAGCCTTCCAAGGTAGTGGCGGGGCTGGAGCCGGAAGCCACCAATGTTTTTCTACAGGGACTGGCGCGTGCTGCGACAGGCCAGTTCCAGCGGAGAGAGGAGCCGCCGAGGGAGGAGAGGAAGAAGAAGCCTGCGGAGGAGGGCAAAAGGCCGCGGGCTGAAGACAGAAAAGTAGAAGAGGCGAAGAAACCGCCCGAGGAAGCGAAGCGGCCTGCAGAGGAGCAAAAGGCCAGAGAGGAGGCGGAGGCCAAGAAGCGAAAGGAGGAAAAGCGCCTTGCTGATGAGAAGAAACGGAAGGATGAAGAGGAAAAACGAGCGGCTGAAAAGCGTGCACTCGAGGAAGCCCAGGCCCGCGAGGAAGCGAAAGCCAAGGAAGAAGCCAAGAAAAAGGCAGCCGCCAAAGGCGGTCAAAAGGCCCGGGAAGAGGAGAAAAGGCGCCCGCCGCCCCCTGCCGAGGACGAGCCTGTACGAGTCCCCAAGAAAGGAGGAGTGGAACGCCCCACCACAGCAGGCAGACGGCCGCCCAAGGTAGACGACAAGGTCGTAGTGGAGGACCAGAAGCGACCCGCAGACGCCAAACCCACCAATATAATCGCAGAGGGCAAAGGCAGACCCGAGGAAGAGGACGACGAAATAGTGAAGCCGACAGCCAAGCGACAAGCAGGGGGAGTGCGGGCTGGGGAGGTCAATGCAGGGGAGCATGGGAAACTGGTGCGGGAGATCATGAGTCAGGAGCAGTTGAGGGAACAGACGAGGGAGGATGGGCCGGATGAGTCGGGACTGAGTGCGCCTGGAGGGAAGAAAATCACCATTGTGCGGAAAGGCACGACGAAGACTGAGGCTGCGAAGCCGAAGCAGGTGCAGATCACGGTGGAGGACATGGACTCGCTCAAAACGTCGATTCAAACGCTGTGTCAAAGTACCAATCCACTGGGCAAATCGATGGACTTCATCACTGACGACATCGACAGCATGGCCCGGGAGTACGAAAAGTGGAAAACGGTGCAGAAGCAGGCGAGTGTGCAGGTAGAAGAGCAGCGCAAGCTCACCGAAGACTCCCTGCAGCAGCTCTACGACCGACTCGCCGAAATCGAGGAGCAAATCAGGGAAAAGCAGACTAAAATCAACCACAAGAAGGCCAGTATTCTGAAGAATGAAATGACCATTAAGACGCTGCTGCAGGGAGTCGTGGCTACGAAGTAGGTAGTAAGCTATTTCTGGGACATGTGGGAATCAGGCTATTTTCTACTAAATTCTTACGAA